>ERZ791893.11-NODE-11-length-221885-cov-5.345625_pt1 | contig 221885 bp, 205 predicted proteins | sample MGYA00510154_ERZ791893 | MGnify/ENA primary metagenome ERZ791893 (study PRJEB30046, sample SAMN00792068) | human gut metagenome | study: EMG produced TPA metagenomics assembly of the A metagenome-wide association study of gut microbiota in type 2...
TATATTTTATCATATCTTCAAGTCGTTGTCAACAACTTTTTTATTTTTCTTTGTTATCTCTCAAACGCGACAACTCTGATATCTTATCATGTTTGTCATTGTTTGTCAACAACTTTTTTCATCATCATGACCACCAACCATCACTCAGCTTCCTGCCAGTGCCTGTATCAGTGTCCTCGTCACGAGTCAGCTTAGATATAATATCACGCAGACAACCTAAAGTCAACAAAAACTTTACATTTTATTTGCAAAAATATAAGCACCACAAGATATTGTTCCCTGGGTGCTTACAAACCACAATTCAATCATAAAAACGAAAGCAGAATCGTCAGTATTAAATTATTTTCATATAGCCATTGCAGAATTTCCGACTGATATACCGCATCAATCACAACACTCCCGGCTTCTGTCGCTGCCCCCATTGCTGCAAACGCAAATACCAGCCATACCAGCAACAGTCCTTTGATCAATCCGGCAATTCCCCCAAGCATATGATTTACTTCTCCTATTACGGGCAGTTTTGCCACCAGATCAATCGCAGTGGCAATCAGATGAAAGGCGATCACCGTAATCAGCATAACAATAACAAATGCAATCGCTTTCATGGCAAGGGATGATGCTTTTGACGCAATCGTATTATACAGTCCGCTTTGCTCCATCCAGCCATCCGCAAGTTTATGTGTATCCCCCATCTGGTTCCATACGTTTGCCGGCAGTTTCATTCCCAGACCGCTGAGATCTTTCTGCTCCTGCGTGTTTTGTTCTTCTGTACTTTTTTCTTCCCCTGCCACGGCATTTTGCAATTTCTCTTTGCAATTCTTTTCAATTCTGGTATCCAGGCCTGTGTGTTCTGTCATCCAGTCTGCAACATACGGCGTTGCAAACGTAACAAAAACCAGAATCAGTATCCAGGCAGCCATTGAATAAACCACACGCAGGAAACCACGGAAGAATCCCCAGACAATATTTCCGGCAACAAGTAATACAACCAGTATCAATAACCAGTTCATTGTAATCGTACCTCTTCTATTTCTCCGTTTAATACCAATATATAATTCTGACCATCCGATCCCGACAATACGTTATAAAGCTGCCGGTCAAACGTATAACGGAATTTACGGATGCTGTGTATGGTGAACAATTCACAGTTATAATCATCCCGGACACATATTTCATTATTATCGAGGAGCTCGATTCTGTTGTATGCAATCTCTGTATCATTCTCCATGACCGTTTTACCATTCATGTCATAGACTTTTATGTGCCAGCTGTTTTCTTTTTTGGTATCGCTGTATGAAATACCGACATATTTATTATTATAGAAGACACTCTGTATCTCCCGTTTAAACTTTATCTGTTTTTTCGGCGCAGGTTTTTGTGCTCCGTCAAACCAGATCAGTCCGGCATCGCTGATCGCGAGAAGTTTTCCAGATTCGGTATAAACCAGTTCCGATATCATCGTATTTTTGTAACTGTACGTTCCCACATTGTTGTCGATTTCATTCTGCCCAACCGAACCAAAGTTATAGAAAGTAACCGTGGAACAGGTTTTGCCCTTTGTCACGTCGAGCATATCTACTGCCAGTTTCTGCGCATCCGGAGCCAGCGCAATATCTACAGGAAAACTTCCTTTTTCCTGATAAAATTCACCACTGGCAAGTTCCTGTCCCTTTTTGTCATAAAGCCGTACATACGAGACATCATCCTCCTTCATCAGCACAGCCACCGTTCCCTGACGGGCAACACATACGCGTTCAATCGGTGTTGCCGTTTCGATTTTCTTTACCAGTCCGCGTTCCGACATGATATAAATAAATGTCCCTCCACGATCATAAACTGCAAGATACTGTTCACACACGGAAAGTTCCGGCGCAGTCATTTCATAAGACTGGTTCCAGATCAGCCGGTCATCTGTATCGTGACGCACGATTCCGTCATTATCATATTCCAGTATTTTTCCCTGGAACATCTTATATCCCGTTGCCGCACTGTCCTTTCTCTCCGCCGATGCCTGCACCTCAAATCCTGAATATGTGCGAAGTGCAGACCAAAGTTCTACAAAAATCACTGCTGCTACAACAGTAACGATCACAAGTGCCGTTCTACGGGCTATTTTATGCCTGTGTCTCCTGATTTTTTCTTCCAGTTCCTCCAGGTCTTCCTGACTTGTCTCTACGGTTTTAAATTCCGTTTTTTCAGCCACAGATTTTTCTCCTTTTCGCTTACGTTTCTATCATTATAGCATTGCAGTCCCCGTTACGGAAGTAATAATTTCTGCCCAACCCTGATATCATCCGAATCTTCCAGATCATTCGCCTTTTCAAGCTCTTTTAATTTTTTCATTGATCCGTATGCCTGTTTACAGATCCCACTCAGCGTATCCCCCTGTTGTACCACATAATAATTTTGTGTATTTTCTACCGCCACAGGTTTTTCTTTCTCCTCTGCCGGCTGTGTGGAAGGAGCCGCTTCCTCTGCCTTTTTCACCGCTCCCGCCGGAACCTCTTCAATCGGTATCAGCTGCATGGGTTCACTGATGGTTTCCGTACTCTTTGCGCTCTCCGTCTGTTCTTCCACTATATTTTTTTCAGTTCCCACCAGGACTTCTGCCGGTTGTGACACATGGCGGATTTTTTCTCCTATCGTCTCCACGGTCTGCTCCAGACCCGGAATATGAATTCGCTGCTGCCAGATTCCGACCCCGGCCAGAACTAAAAGCAACGCGATTGCGGCAGCCATCGCATACGACGTTGGTTTGCGTTCGCTCTTTGAACTGCTGCATTCTTCTTTTTCGTTCTCTTTTTTGCTCTCCGTCAGAATCTCCGGAAGCATCTGCCGGGTTCCACGTCTCGGCAGTTCAATCGTCACATCCGGGATCCGTATCTCATGCAGTTCCCTTGCATAATAGATATAAAACCCGTTTTTCGGTTGCAGCCGGTTGCCTTTATGCAGATAAAAGTATTCTTCCCCCTCCATACTGTCCATAAGGAAAAGAACCTGATGTGCACCTCCGAACTGTTCTCTGTGGATAGCTTCCAGTTCTGCTGTCAGGCGTGGTGGATATCCTTTACAATCCAACGCCCATCCGACAATAATGGAATTCTCATAAGATCTCTTAATCTCACGGAATACATCCGACCACGCATGTGTTCCCCATCTCGGCAGATTCTGTGAAAATTCCATATCCCTTACCGGAATGGCAGCCTCTACAAAGGTCATATATACACCCTGCTCGCACTCTGTATGCCCCATAAAGATAAACACTCTCCGCTCCTCATAAGTTTCTTCATGCACCCTGGCATACGCCGCATTTTCTATGTAAATCCGATCCCCCTCTGCCGGTGTTCCGATCTGTCTGATATTTTTCAGGTCACGTCCCGGTCCTTCTGCAATATCTATCATATCCTGCCTCCTTATCCGTTTTTCCAGAATATAGTATCACCACCATCCGGTAGAATTTTGGAAAAACCTGACAGGCATGAAAAAAATCGTACGACACTACCGGACATATTTCCAGACTTCAGGCAAAAAAAAGACTGCCATATCCTTCGATACGACAGTCTCCTTTGTACTTGCTGTATTATTTTGCAAAAGCTTTTACTTTTTTGTAAATTCCTTCTGCGTCCAGTTCGTATTTATGAATCAGCTCAACCGCCGGTCCGGATTCTCCAAACCGGTCATTCACGCCGATACGCATCATCTTTGTCGGTGCCTTTTCACACAATACTTCCGCTACTGCGCTTCCAAGTCCACCGATTACGGAATGTTCCTCAACGGTTACGACTTTCTTCGTCTTTGTTGCAGATGCAACAACCAGTTCCTCGTCAATCGGCTTGATGGTATGGATATTGATTACTTCTGCAGAAATTCCATCTTTCTCCAGCATCTTTGCAGCTTCTAAGGACTCTGACACTTCCAGTCCTGTCGCAAAAATGGTTACATCCGTACCTTCTTTTAATACGATTCCTTTTCCGATCTCAAACTTGTAATCCTCTCTGTCATTGATCACCGGCACTGCCAGACGTCCAAACCGAAGATAAACCGGTCCCACATGATCATATGCTGCATGTACTGCTGCGCGTGCTTCCACATCATCCGACGGGTTGATCACTACCATACCAGGGATCTCACGCATCAGAGCCAGATCCTCCAGACACTGATGGGTAGCACCGTCTTCTCCGACCGAAATTCCTGCATGGGTAGCTCCAATCTTTACATTCAGATGTGGATAGCCAATGGAGTTGCGAACCTGCTCGTAGTTACGTCCTGCTGCAAACATTGCAAAAGAACTGATAAACGGAACTTTCCCACAGGTAGATAATCCAGCGGCAATACCTGTCATGTTACACTCTGCAATTCCGCAGTCCCAATGACGCTCCGGAAATTCTTTCTGGAAAATACAGGTTTTCGTAGCTCCTGCCAGATCCGCATCCAGCACGATAAGATTCTCATGCTCTTTTCCTAGTTCTACCAATGCGTTTCCATAACTGTCTCTGGTTGCAATTTTCTTTACTTCTGACATAATGCTTCACCTGCTTTCTCAAGATCTTTCATAGCGATTTCGTACTGCTCATCATTTGGAGCTTTTCCATGCCATCCTGCTTCATTTTCCATAAAGGAAACTCCCTTTCCCTTAATGGTCTTTGCAATAATAGCAGTCGGCTGACCTTTGGTCTTCTTCGCTTCCTCAAATGCTGCACGGATCTGGTCGAAATCATTTCCGTCAATCACGATCGTGTGGAAATTAAATGCCTCAAACTTCTTATCAATCGGATACGGAGAACATACTTTGTCAATCTCCCCATCAATCTGCAGATTATTATTGTCTACAATCACTACCAGATTGTCCAGCTTCCTGTGTCCTGCCCACATAGCAGCCTCCCAGATCTGTCCCTCCTGAATCTCACCGTCTCCGGTCAGGGTGTATACACGATAGTCCTTGTGATCAAATTTTCCGGCTGCTGCCATACCTACTGCAGCAGAAACTCCCTGCCCCAAAGATCCACTGGACATGTCAACGCCAGGAATATGCTTCATATCCGGATGTCCCTGCAGATACGAACCTGTATGGCGCAGTGTCACAAGATCTTCCTTCGGGAAAAATCCGCGCTCTGCAAGTGTGGAATAATAAGCCGGTGCTACATGTCCTTTGGACAATACAAAACGGTCACGATCCTCCATCTTCGGGTTCTTTGGATCAATATTCATCTCTTCGAAATACAGATATGTAAAAATATCTGCCGAAGACAAAGATCCACCCGGATGGCCAGATTTTGCGCTATGCACTGCAGTTACAATGCTCTTGCGGATTTCATTCGCAAGTTTTTCCAATTCTAAATTATTCATTATTTATTCTTTCCTCCTCTTAAAATGGTGGTGTATTATAATTCCGTTCTTCCCTGCAATGCCCGCAGGAGAGTCACTTCGTCAATATATTCCAGATCTCCGCCAACCGGTACTCCACTGGCAATCCGTGTCACTTTAATCCCGGTCGGCTTGATCAGTTTACTGATATACATGGCTGTCGTCTCGCCTTCTAAGCTGGAATTTGTAGCAATAATCACTTCATCCACATCCTGCTCCAGACGAACCATGAGTTCTTTTAAGCGGATATCGTTCGGTCCGATTCCAAGCATCGGGGAAATAGCACCGTGCAGCACATGATAGACTCCATTGTATTTTCCGGTCTTTTCATATGCAACCAGATCACGGGTATTCTCCACTACCATAATCGTCTTGTGATCTCTGGAAGTATCACTGCAGATCGGACAGATTTCCTGATCTGTCAGGTTAAAACAACACTTACAGTATTTTACGTTTTTCTTTGCCGAAACAATCGCCGAGGCCAGTGCATCCACGTGGTCCTGCGGCATATTTAAAATATGAAATGCCAGCCGCTGCGCAGATTTGGCTCCGATTCCGGGAAGTGCAGACAATTCCTCAATCAATTTCGCAATCTCATGACTGTAATAATCCATATTTAGAACGGAAGTCCTCCGCCCAATGCACCGGTAATCTGTGACATGGACTGCTGGGAAGCTTCATCGATTTTACGCATTGCCTCGTTGGTTGCTGCCATGATGAGATCCTCAAGCATCTCAATATCATCCGGATCTACGACTTCCTCTGCAAGTTTTACCTTTGTCACCTCATGCTTGCCGGAAACGGTCACTTCTACCGCTCCACCGCCTGCTGTGGCTGTCACTTCCTGCTCCTCTAAGTTCTTCTGCGCTTCTTCCATCTGCTTTTGCATCTTCTGCGCCTGTTTCATAATATTCGCCATATTTCCCGGCATACCGCCAGGGAATCCACCTCTTTTTGCCATGTGGGGTCCTCCTGCTTTCTAATTTCAGTTATTTACGAATCTTGTATTATCATACCATTAGAAGTTCTCTTCCTCAATATCAAAATTGATTAATTGCCGCAAATCCGGTACCGTATTGGCTGCACTGCGTCCTCCTTCATTTAAGCGGAGCTGCACTTCTACCTGCTTTGCACACCGCTGCGCAATCATTTCTTTCAAATGATCAATACACCCTGCCTTATTGTCATTCAGATAGGCAAATGCATTGGCATCATCAAACATCAGAAGTAATTCTCCTGCGGGTCCGAGTGTCGGCACCGCCTGATTTAAATACTGTCTGGTGATACCACCCATCTCCGAGATAACCGATCTCCAGTTTTGCATCACCTGTTTAATATCTTCCGGAATCGCTTTGGGAAGCTCCGGCTTCTCCGGTGTCCCGGTTCCCGCCCCATCGGCACCGCTGCTCACCGGCGAGACGGTACTCTGTGGTGCTGCCGAAACAAATGCTCCGCTTTCCAGTTTCTGTTCGATATCGTCCATACGCTCATTGAGCGCCGACAGATCCTTTTCCATCTGTGGCCGGCACAGCTTAATAATCGCAATCTCAAGCAAAATACGCTTCTGCGCCGCATACCGGATCTGGCTGGACAGTTCCGAAAAAATCCGGATATACCGGATCAGTGTTTCCGGCTCCACCATCTGCGCTTCTTCCTTTAAAGCTGCCAGATGCTCCGCCGACATATCCAGCACATCCTCCATATCATCCGCGCTCTGGATAAGCAAAAGATTCCTCATGTACCAGGTAAAATCGTTCACCATCTGTCCCAGTTCCCGTCCCTGATCTACCAGTTGATCCACGGTGAGGATTGCACCTGTCACATCTTTTGCCAGCACCTGACGCAGCAATGCCGAGAATACTTCTGTATCCACCGCGCCGAGCACTTCCAGCACATTTTCATAGGTAAGTTTCTCACCCAGGTGAAAGGCAATACATTGATCGAGCAGACTCAGCGCATCTCGCATGGAGCCATCTCCTGCCTTTGCCACATAACGCAGGGCGCGCTCCTCGACGTCCACCTGCTCCGTGCGCATCAGCTCCGCCAGACGGTCAGTAATCGTATCGATGGAAATCCGGTGAAAATCGTATCGCTGACAGCGGGATAAAATCGTAATCGGGATCTTGTGTGCTTCCGTGGTCGCAAGGATAAAAATTACATATGCCGGTGGTTCTTCCAAAGTCTTAAGCAACGCATTGAACGCACCTGCCGAGAGCATATGCACCTCGTCGATAATATAAACCTTGTATTTGCCTTCCGTCGGGCGATAAGATACTTCTTCCCGAATCTGACGGATATTGTCGACACCATTGTTGGAAGCCGCATCAATCTCTATGACATTCATAGAAGTCCCAGCGGCAATACCCTGACATGCAGGGCATTTTCCACAGGGACTTCCGTCTACCGGGTGTTCACAATTTACTGCTTTTGCAAAAATCTTTGCAACTGTGGTTTTTCCGGTACCCCGGGTACCACAAAACAGATAAGCATGTCCTATGCGATCGGCTTTGATCTGGTTCTTTAATGTTGTAACAATATGTTCCTGTCCCTTGACATCTTCGAATTCCTGCGGACGGAACTTACGGTATAAAGCCGTGTAAGACATTTTTCTTCTCCTTCTTATCGGATATCAGATAGCCGAACGATTAATCTCCAAAACTGATACCGATCCGTTTTGCCTCCTGGATCATCTGACTGTCCGGATCAACCGTCTTTAATTTGCCGGCTACATCTTCCAATGGCACACATTTGGTCTTGTTGTTGATCATCGCGATCATGTAACCAAACTTTCCATCCATAATGGCTTTGGCTGCCGCGGAACCCAGCCGTGTACATAACACTCTGTCGTATGGGCACGGACTTCCTCCACGCTGTGTGTGGCCCGGAACCGCAACCCGGACTTCCACACCACACTTCTCCTGAATCTGATCCGCAATCTCATAGGAAACCGATGGATACTTGCGGGATGCTACCTTTGCCTTGTACTGTTTCTTGGTAAGCTGTGCATCGTCTTTGGAGATTGCACCTTCTGCAACTGCAAGAATCGTAAATCCTTTTCCGTCTTTTGTACGCTTATGAATCGCATCCACGACCTTATCAATATCATACGGAATCTCCGGGAGCAGAATAATGTCGGCACCGCCTGCCACTCCTGCATACAGGGTAAGCCATCCTACTTTGTGTCCCATCACCTCTACAATAAATACACGGTTGTGGGAAGCAGCCGTTGTATGGATGCAATCGATGGTCTCTGTCGCTATATTAATTGCACTCTGAAAACCGAATGTCACATCTGTTCCGTAAATATCATTGTCAATGGTCTTTGGAAGATGAATGATATTGAGCCCTTCCTCACGAAGCAGATTGGCAGTCTTTTGCGTACCATTTCCGCCAAGGATCACCAGACAGTCCAATCCAAGCTTACGGTATGTGGATTTCATTGCCTCTACCTTGTCCAGTCCGTTCTCGTCCGGTACACGCATCTGTTTGAATGGCTGACGGGAAGATCCGAGAATCGTTCCGCCTCTGGTAAGAATTCCAGAAAAATCTGAGGCTGTAAGAATCCTGTACTGTTCATAGATCAGCCCTTTGTACCCATTTTCAAATCCATAAATCTCCAGTTCGTCTACGTTTGTAGTAAGTCCTTTTACAACACCACGCATGGCTGCATTTAAAGCCTGGCAGTCTCCGCCGCTGGTAAGCATTCCGATCTTCATCATGCACGTTTCCTCCTGCATATTCTCTTATTGTGTACAAAACGTTTTTTCGCATACACATTTATATTATAGTATAATTTTTGTTCATTCACAAGATAAGCGACTTGAAAAATGTATGTAAATTCTGTATACTATTAAGGAGCACATCGCATGAGCGTTCCGCTCCGCGGAAGCGATGTACGTAGGAGATATAGCTTACGCTATACCTCAAGGAGCACATCGCATGAAAGTTCCGCTCCGCGGAAGCGATGTACGTAGGAAATTCATCGGAGATGAATTTCAAGGGAGAGTTGTCCGAGAGGTCGAAGGTGCCGCACTCGAAATGCGGTTTGCGTCGAATAGACGCAACGTGGGTTCGAATCCCATGCTCTCCGCTCACTTTTTAAACAAAAACAGCACCGCGGTCTTCACCTGCCCGGTGCTGTTTTTATATGTCAATGACGTCCCCGGTTATTTCCACGCCGATCCGTCATGTCACGCTTTTCGCGGAAATCACGGCTCCGATGCTCACGGGAATCGTTTGCTCTGTTTCCATCCGCACGGCTTCCATGATCCGCATCGCTGTTTTTGCCGGATGACGGTCTCTCTTTTTTGCGGCCGATATATACGTTCCATTTCATATAGGCTTCCTGCGCATTGCGGGATTTGTAAATTACGCTGCGTTCCTCCCCTACAATATCCGTAATGCTGTACCAGCCTTTGTCATACTGGAATTCCGCTGTCTTTCCTTCAAGTTCTTTATTTCCAAGTACAAATTTATGTATTGCCTGCTGTGGCTGCTGCTGTGCCATCCTATCCCTCCTTTTTTCCTAATACATACTCCACGGCCTGTCTCAGTTTTTCATCTTTTTTCATTTCTTCCGTTCCCTGAAGTGCCTCTGCCTCTTCCCTGGTAAACAACTCCCGCAGTTTTACCTGATGGTTTTCTACCGGAATATAAGATACTCTGGATTTGTCGAATACCGGGCGCAGCACATAGTACGGAATTTTGCGCTCCCTGCGTGATGCGGAAAGCGAAACAATATTTTCTACCTGACAGACTCCCTGTGTTTCACTGTATATGATCTGTTTTTTTTCAAACATTCTGTCACCTCTGAAAAAGATAAAATTATCATATCACAAGAAAAAAGTTTTGACAAATGCTCCAAAACATTTTACGCTTGTCCCATGGAGGAAATTGCATATGTGGATTCTATTTGCATTTGGGTCAGCTCTGTTCGCCGGACTGACTTCCATACTGGCGAAATGCGGTATCAAAAATACCGATTCCAATGCAGCTACGGCGATCCGTACCATTATTGTACTTATTTTTTCATGGATCATGGTATTTCTGGTCGGGGCACAACACGGCATCGGAAGTGTTTCTGCCAAAACCTGGACATTTCTGATCCTGTCCGGACTTGCCACCGGTGCTTCCTGGCTGTGCTACTTCCGTGCACTGCAGATCGGAGATGTGGATAAGGTGGTCCCGGTCGATAAATCAAGTGCCATCCTCTCCATTCTTCTCGCTTTTCTCTTCCTGCATGAGAGCATCAGCCCACTGAAACTTCTGTGCGTGGTGCTGATCGGCGCGGGAACCTACCTGATGATCACGAAAAAGGAAACCTCTTCTGAGAATTCCGGGAAAAAAGGCTGGAGCTGGTTCTTCTACGCGCTTGGCTCTGCCGTCTTTGCCAGCCTGACTTCTATTCTGGGAAAAGTCGGCATTGAAAACATTGATTCCAATCTGGGAACAGCCATCCGTACCATCGTTGTGCTGATCATGGCATGGATTGTCGTGTTTGTCACGAAAAAGCAGGACAGTGTGCGCACGATTGAGCACAGGGAACTTGGCTTTATCTGCCTGTCCGGACTTGCCACCGGTGCTTCCTGGCTGTGCTATTACCGTGCGCTGCAGGATGGTCTGGCAAGTGTCGTCGTACCGATTGATAAGCTGAGTATTCTGGTTACCATTCTGTTTTCTTATCTTGTATTTCATGAGAAACTTGGAAAAAAAGAAGCCGGGGGTCTGGTACTGATTGTGGCGGGAACGCTTGGGATGCTGGTGTAGTATCCCTTGCTATGCCCTTCAGGCGCACCAACCAGACAATATTTACCAGCTCAATCCACAATCAACACGGTCTTACCTTCAAACGCAACTCCATATTCTTTGATCTGACTATCTGTAATCCCTTTCATTTTTAGTTCTTCACTGTATTTTCGTTCCCTGATCTGTGCAATTGCAGACTGCGCGGTCTCTTCGAGACTTTTTCCCTTTCTTGCGCTTCGTACTTTAAATTCCAGAATCACAGCATTATCCTTTCCCGGATGTTTTGGCTCCAACATAATATCATATCTGCCAAAGCCGCTTTCCCGATTCGACCTTAGATAATACCTGTCCCGCAAATCAACCAGCAGACCTAAAACAAACCCGTGATAAAAACGTTCCGGTTCAGCCCCGGAAGCCCGATCCCCGGTATCAAAATAGCTGAATGTCTGTAATGCTATACGGTTCATATATTCATTCATCGCATCCACATCCCCAGCAACCATTGCCTTAACAAAATCGTTGTAATCCGGCTGTACCGGGGCAAACCAATCGTGAATCATTCTCTGAAACATAAGCTTTACTTCAAGATTTGTAAGTGCAAGCTGATATTTTGGCTCTGTCCCTTCCGGAATATCCTGATATTTTTCATAAGACAAAACCTTTAAATATCCACTTGCAAGTAAAAGGCTCCACACTGCCTTTTCATTTCCATCCAGCTGATTGTATACAATCTGTTCATCGATTTCCGACCAGATACATTCGCCACATAACAGTTTCTCAAACTTTTCTTTGATCAGACGATTTCCTTCACGAACTAATTTTCCAACAAGACTGTTTGCACTTGTGTTTGCCCAATAGGTTATATACTGCTTTGCATCCAGATAATTTAAAATCGACCACGGATTATAGATATCTTTGTGCGTTCCAAAAATAAATCCGTCGTACCATCTTTTCACCTCATTTTTTTCATTTCCAAGCCCTGCGCTCTCTAACGCAGAAAACACTTCCTGCTCAGTAAAACCAAAGGATACCGCATATTCATCAGATGTTGTTGTGACCACTTTTAAATTGTTTAAATCTGAAAAAATAGATTCCTTGCTGACCCTCGTAATTCCTGTCATAATTCCACGCTCTAATGCCGGATTCGTCTTAAATGCCGCGTTAAACAGACTTCTTGTGAATGTCACAAGCTGTTCCCAGTAGCCATCTACAAAAGCTTCCTGCATTGGAGTGTCATATTCATCTAACAGAATAATCACTTTTTTCCCGTAATATTTATACAAAAATCCTGACAGATAATATAGAGAAAGTGTTGCATCCACATACTCCATATCATTCATGATTTTTTTATACAACTTTACTTCTGTATCCCGTAACTTTCCGCTTTCCGTTATAAAATCATATTTGACATAAAGCTGCGCAATTAATTCACAGATCTTTTTTTCTGCCAGCTCATACGTGGGTTCCTTCACATTTGCAAAAGACAGACTGATGACCGGATAAGTCCCCTGCAAATTGCGGTACTTCTTATCCTCCCAGATTTTTAAGCCCTCAAACAGGTCCGAACGTCCGGAATATTCCACGGAAAAAACTGTTCTACCATACTCATGGTCAGAGTTTTTCCGAAACGTCTCGGTCTTGTGATCAATGTAACGCTGTCTCCACAATCCCACCATTCTTTTATAAAATCCGTTTTATCAACATAAAAATAATGATTTTCAATTAATGTGGAGAAGTCCTGTACCCCGATCGCTATATTTTCAGACATTTGCAGTCACCCCCGGCTTTGCTTTTTCCTATAGTATACCCTATCCACAAATTATTGCAAAGTCTTCATCACCTTACTCTTTAAAGTACAAATATAAAATATTGCCTGATACTTTAAAATCGTACCAGACAATTACTTCTATCGAAAAATCTTTAATTAATGATCCTGCCTTGTTCTCTCCTTGTACACATATGCAATATAGTTTATAAAAAGCAGGCCTGATTCCTCCCCTATCTAATCAATAGCTCTCTGAAATGCCATGCCTGCCTGATATGACTCAATCATTGTCTCAAGCATCTGAGGTGTTATTACCCTATATCTCAAACAATACTCAAGATTTTTAACAAATTCCATATATACGGGTCTATCTTCCTCCAAAATAAAAACGTTTTCATGCTTTCCTCTCAAATACTGAATCAAATATGAAGCCACAAATTTTTCATTAACAAATGCTAAATCAATATTTTCTATGTCATCCTTTATAATTTGCAGTGGTTTCCTTCTAATAAGCCAATATGCTGTATACGCATGTATTTTGACATAGTTTATTTTTTCTATATTATGAAACTCCTTAAGGCGGTAAACATCTGCAAAATAGTCTATTATGCACTGATTCAAAATGCTGTCCGCAATAACCACCTGTTTCTCGTACTTATTTCTCTTAATAAAAGAATCCATATACTCATATAATGTCGTATATCGTTCTTTAATTTTTTCTTCACCAAAAGAGTCTACAAGCTCTACATAATCATATTTTTTACAATTCATCGCCATTATACACTCTAACCTCACAATCCCTAAGATCATCATACGCAAAAGAATTTAAATAATCCCTATATCTCATTAAATCCTTCTTTTCATCACCACCTGTATAGTTAGGTGAATTATTCGGCAAAATTGCTTTATGCATTTTACCGGCTGTTAATAACTCCATAAATTTGTCTGCTGCAATAATACTGTTTGACATACAATCCTCTCTTCTAAATCAAATCGTCTATATTTCCACTAAAAGACTCTTGTTTATTTTGACTTAACAAGTCCATTCTTTTCTCTATATTAATCTTTTCCGTTATATAAGTAATATCACTATCTCTTTTATCCTCTTCCTTTTTGTCCCTATTTAATAAGTCTCTGTATATAATATTAGTTCCATTAACCAGTTCATACATATAATTGACCATTGTTTCTGCAGCAATAGTCTGTTGTGATAGGCATTTTGAAATATAGTCAATTTCATTACTTCGTTTAAGTTTTTTGTTTTTATAAACTATATCATGGGTACATTCACTCCATGCTTCATCATATATCGTTCTTACCTGAATTTCAATATATTTTCCATCCTTGTTAATAATATAGTGAACACTATTGTATCCAGACTTTGATGGGATCATACTATAGCAGTTTTCTTTTACATACTCATAAAATACCTTATCCTGATCACTCCTATAATAAACTTTTGGAATTTCAACTATAAATGGTTCGTCCGGATCCGATTTATAATCGCAAATATAGTTTTTGAGATAACACGAAGAATCATTTGAAAAATGCTCTGTAATCCATTTATCAACCTTAGACCACTGCTCTCTATAACGTATTATTATTCTGACTCCAATCAAGTCCGTAATTATTTTATAATAATTATTTTCATCAATATCCCGGTATTTTTCTTTGTCATAATCGTTACTCTTATAAATTGACAATTGCCCAAGCTTCTTAACAATCTTTACTTTGAGACTATTGATATCTTTTACTCGGTATCTTGCTGAATGTATTATCTTTGATAATTCAGCATCTCCAAGAATACTAACAAGAAATCCCTGGGCAAGTGATTTGCTATTCTCGGCCCTTTCGACATACAAATGCTCTATTTTATTTAACATTCCCCAAAGATCCGGATTTATCCGCTCAGCACTTTCAAACTGTTCTTTGAGATTATTATCATAAATAAAAGCTTCTTTGCTTCCTTTTTTCCGTCTACTCATACAAACCCCTTCTCTTGTGTAAAAAGCATATTTTCATTATACATATTACATCTAATTATTTCAAGTGGTTCACATGGTTTATTATATAAATAGTTCTTACAAATAATTTTACAATCTTTTATTTCGTTCAGTATGCTTTTATCATCTAAACATATAAAATATCGATATTTGTTTATTTAATTTAAGAAAACATCATTCAAATTTCATAGTATTTCTCTCAATTTTCTTTTTCACACACTTATTATTGTAAATTCAAAATAATTCGACCGTTTGCAACATCTCATCATACTTCACCGCTGTCCCGAAACGTTTTCCCTTACGAGGCTTCTGTTCGTCAAGCCAGTTCCAAAATGCATTAAGTATCAGTTTCTCTTTTTCGGTAAGTAGGTAATCATCCGTATCTGTCATCCACTTCTCATTTCTGATACAATTACCTCAAAACATGAGAGGAATTGTACCATTATGAATAAAGATGAAAAACGTGCACTGTGGATGGAGCGTATCCAGAAATTTCAATCCAGCGGACAGACCTGTAAATCATGGTGCCAGAACAACCAGATAGCTGTTTCCACCATGAATTACTGGATGAGACAGCTGCGAGACCGGAAACTTCAGTCTGAGTCAGACATGATCTTTGCAAAAATGCCATCCGAACAGGAGCTTTCCATGAAAGAATCTTTTAACAGCATGGCACCCGTCCGCATTCGTGTAATTGATCCCTGCGAGAATATTCCGGCTTGGATGTCCTTGCTGTCCGGTGATTAGGAAACCAATTGGCAAGTATATAGAATACAAGAAATCTCACCAATGTAAATCCGGCTGACGCCCCGCAAAGAGGTTCTGGGCTTGACATTGGCTCTATTTCTTATTAAGGGTAATCAAGCCAATCTAAGGTGATTTCCGTGTTCGGAAGGTTGGTTTCCACTACGCCGGAATCATGGTTTCTTGACGCAAGAATATTCACCTGCGAAAATTACGTTTCAGAAATATCCTTTCAGAGATTTCACATACTGCTGCCGTTTGATCTGTTCCAATGCTGTGTCTGCACCCTCCCGTCAACAATTATTCCACACCTCATGAAGCACGAATATCCGCATAATTAAATCATTATAATTTTTAGCCACAAGTGTTACAAAAAAAGCTTGACCACAACAAGGCTTTATTTGGAAATATCAACTGGGAAAGTTGAGCAACTTTTTATTTCTTTTCCACAACATTCAATTTTATTTGTGCATTTTTTTTTGCTTGTTCTACTTCCTCATAATCAGCTGGATATTTTTCACGTGTAAGTACCAACAAAGCATTTTCATAAAAAGAGATTGCCTGTTGTAAATTTTCACTTTTTTCTTCTACATTTGCTAATAAGACATATAAATCCCCAATTGATTTTTGTACATATGAGTAGTGTAGCGGGTCATTAATAGCGGTATATATACCCAACGACTTATTATATACTTCTAATGATTTTTCAAAATATGCCTTTATTGCATCAGCCTGAAATAACTCAAGAAAACAGTTCCCTAAATTGCGCATACACAATGCATATCCTTGTGGATAACTATCTTTAGTGTATATTAATAATGCACTTTTACAACACTGAATTGCTTTTTCAACACATAATTTATTTCCATTATTTTCGTACATATACCGATACAAATTAGCCATATTATTTTTTAAAACAGCATACTTTTCAGGTTCTCTTTCCATCGTAAAAAAAGTCAATGCATTATTAAAGCTTTCTTCCGCTTTTTCTAGATATTTTTCATCTTTTTTTATTTTAAATATATCTACATACGTTAGTGCTTGGTTATGTTTTAACTCCGCATAATGCTCACCTTTACAGCAATACATTTCAGCTTTTTCAAAATAATCAATCGCACATAATAAATTTTTTTCTTTTTCTTTAACAATACTTAAAGAACGATATGCACTACCAATACATCCCATTGTATTTCCGTATGCATCTTTATTATTTATACAACTACATATATCTAATGATTTATTATAGTATTCTATTGCTTTTAATGTATTTTCTTCCTTGTCACAAACTTCTCCAAGCATGCAATATATATTTCCTAAATTATGATAATCATCACATATTTTATTTTTATCTATTTTATTTCCTACACTCAATGCTTTCTCATAAGATATGATGGCCATTTGACAATTGTATCTTTTATCTTGGTTAAATGCTTTCATTCCATAAATCAAACCTATTTTGGATTCTACACAATAAAATAATTCTGCGAAATCTTCCTTCGATATATTCTCCGATAATCCTTCAAACTTTTTTAACGCTTTCTCCCTATCTACATTAATATAGGTACATGCGTCTTTATACATATTTTCCAATCGTTTCATATCATAATTAACACTATAATTATTTATTTCTCCACTGTTATTAATAACAGTATTTGAATTTCCCGTTATATCATGAATTGTATTCTCAGAATAATTATCTCTTATATTTTTGTCCTCATCTTTATTCTTTGAATGATTATCCCTTCTTTTTTTTATTATTAAATCAAAGAAAAAACTAATTATCGCAACACCAATTCCAGAAAATGCAATTGGAGCTATTTTTTTAATTAATTCTATAATATTCATATATCATTATCCTTTTTCCCATTTGTTCAATAAATATTTTTATTTGCTTTACTGATAATACCAAGGTTCGCTATACCTGCTAATGAAATATTGCAATCCATCAAATTATTTTCCGTTTTAACCACATCATCTAGTTCATGATCAAAATATAAAATTCGCTATACATAAAGTTTACCCTTAGTATAACGAATTTCCACTTAAAATACAATAATATCTTTTTTAATAAGGCTAAAATTATTTTCGAGCTTTCAAATGTACCATTATTTTGATACAGATAATAACAATGTATCACACATATTATTTTTTTCTAAAACTCTAGCATATGCATGATTAAGTTCTTCCAAATTCATGTCTTTCCATATGTTGTGTCCACCCGGTTTCTCTTTTGATAACCAATACAGGTGATTCGATATAGGAAATCTTTGTATTTGTTTACTCCAATTTATTTTAAATCCAGCTTGTTTTAAAAGCAATTCCAAACTATACGATGTATATAAAAACACATGACATCCCCAATAAGTAAAATTTTTAAACGCTTCACAATTATATCTACTAATCAGTACATCATTTGCATTTGGTGTTTCAATAATTAACTGGCCATTATCATCCAACTTTTCTCGTATTAATTTCAAAAATTCATATGGTTGTGTTAAATGCTCTATAACATGAAACATCGTAATTACATCAAATTTTTGTGAAAACTGATTAATATCGGCTTCTGTTTTTATTCCATCTTTATTTAATAAATTTCTAGATGTTTCTTCTAATTCAACCCCATAAACCTTTTGGGCATAATTTTGTGCTAAACGCAAAAAACCTCCCTGTCCACACCCAAAGTCTAACAATGTTTTTCCCATAAAATCTTGTGCAAACATTGTAATTCTTCTTAAATCATCTGTAATTGCTGCTTCATTGCTCAGATTTTTTATATTATTATTTTGATACATTCCCGAATGTTCATAAAACCCTTGAGTTATATGGTCAAAACTTGACAACTGATTTCCACCACAACACATGCATTTATATACATCAACATTTTTAATATCTCTTGTTCCATGATGAATTAACTCAAACTTATCATTTCCACAAACAATACACTTCATTTATATTCTCCTTTACCAAATTGTTTTTCCACCATCTACAACTATTGTTGCACCATTTACAAATGAACTTGCCTCTGAAATTAAATATAAAATCGTGCCAACATACTCTTGTGGTTCAGACATTCTTCCCATAGGAACATTATTTATAAATTTTTTAACAAATTCCGAATCTTGTCCATTATATATTCCTGAAGGGCATAAAGTGTTAGTTCTTATCCCATCTTTTCCCCAGTATGTAGCTAAATACTTTGACAATCCAATTATTCCATGTTTAATAACTGAATAACTGACGGGTTTAATTTTGAATTCTTTTTTTTCATTTGCCAACTGATAAATTCTTTGATCCGGTGCAATAATCCCATAATCTGAAGATATATTTAAAATATTTCCTCTCTTCTGTTCCTTCATTATTGTTCCAAAAATTTGACAACACAACAGTGTTCCTGTCAATCCCACTTCTATGTCCTTATTCCATTCTTCTATAGGAAATGTTTCAAATTTACCTATAGACATTTTTTCTTGTTTTCCTTCCATCTTTGGGTTATTTGCGGCATTATTAATCAAAATATCTATGTGCCCATATTTTTCCATAAGATAATCACGTACTTTTACAATTTCTTCACGAATCGTTATATCCGTCTTAGCACACTCTACTGTCATTTTATATTCAGATTCATAGTAATTTTTTACTTTCATCAATGTATCTATATTTCGCCCTAATAAGACAGGAATTCCACCACCTTCTAATACAGCTTCACAATGTTTTTTCCCAAGAAGTCCTGCCCCACCTGTAATAATACAAACTTTTCCTTCAATTGAAAACTTATCTTTTAATTTATTCATAATTGCCTTTCTTCAGATATTGATACACTACATTTTGTTTATCAAAATTATTTCTTAAAAATTCTAAATCACTCTTGTTATCAATGTCCACTGTTTCTTCAGTCTCAAAAGCCAGCATTCTGTTCCCATGTAATTGCATTTGTTCAATTATCGTTTGTGCTTTTAAAACATCTACATACACACTTGGCACAAAAACATCAGGATAACTTTGCCGTGGCATGTTAGCCGCATCATTTTCATAAAAAAATATACTTTGATAATAATCGCCGTTTTTTTTCAACCATTTATAAGGTGATAGCATCTTTGTTTCTCTTGAAGCAGATATTAAACACGTAGCATCTGGATGATTTTTTATCAACTTAACCGCTTGATCTATAACTCCAGGTTTTCTCAAAGGGCACGTTATTCTAAGTTGTACTAAAAATTCCGGAATACATTTTTCATTTTCATAAAACCATTGAATTGCATGAGAAACAAACTCTATATCAGTTGCCGTATCCCCCGAGATATCCTTAGGCCTTAAATACGGAACTTCAGCTCCAAATTTTTTTGCAATTTTTGCGTATTGATCTGAATCTGTAGAAACAATTACCCGTGAAATCTCTTTTGACATTTTTGCCACACCAATGGAATATGCAATAAGTGGAAATCCCTGTAAATCTTGTATGTTTTTATCGGGTATTCCTTTTGACCCAGATCGAGCCGGTATAATAGCCATAACCTGATCTTTTTTTATACAATTCAGCATTTCCAATTTCAATAATTTCTTTTCAGGAATCTCGCTCATCTTCCAATTTTTAGTGTGTGAAATTTTCCGATATAATTCTCTTATAACACCCTCTCCTCCATTTTTCACTGATACCCAATCACAAATTCTCTTAATTTCTATTTCTGCATCAGCCGGGCATCCTCTAACTCCTACAATATTCATAACCTCATAATCGTTCAGATCATTTCCCAAAAATAGAACATTGGTTAATTGAATTTTATTTTTTTTGCAATATTCAATTACAGCCTCCTTTTTACTCTTCAGTCCCTGCTGAACCTCTATTCCAAGTTTTTCAGCTCTTCTGGACACTACCTTATTCGTTTCCGTAGAAAAAATAACCTGTCGAATATTAGTCTTTTTTATTTGAGAAATTGCATAACCATCACTTCTATTTACGCGAACCTGTTCTAAACCATTTTCATCAATATACACACAATTATTTGTCATAACCCCATCAAAATCATATGCAATTAATTGTAATTGTTCTATTTTTTTATAAAACTCCCTATTATCCATTTATTACACTCTCAATCATTAATCAAATAATTCACCTATTAATTTCATATCACATTGCTCATTACATTTCATATTACATGCATGATTCAAATGCATATTACGGAATTTTTCATATTTTTCTCCATGCCAGATATCATATAATGATTGTTCTCTTACATTTCCAAAAACAATTTCATTATTAAAATCCTCCATACACATGGCAGCCTCTCCATTTGACTTAATTGTCATTGTCATCCACGGATGTTTACAAATTTCTGACCAGTGAATAGATTTCGTTCCATGAAAATCTTTACGATACCATTGACAATCTTCGCTTTTTAAATAAATATATACGTCCAAATCCTTAAATGCTTCTAAAAGCTTATCATAATCTTCCTTTTGGTTTCTGCGATTCAAATCGAGCATTGTAATTACAACTGTAGTATTAAGATCATTTTTCTTCTTATAATCTAAAACTTTCAATATAGACTGATAACTATCTGTAAAATTACTTCTTTCTCCTCGAATCTGTTTATGTATATTATCATCTACACTCTCAATAGAATATTTAATATAATTAAGTCCTGCATCCATCATTTTAAAAGTAGATTCAAAATCAATATTTGCCGGATTACAGCTAAAATATGACTCAAACCCTTTTTCATGCAAAATACGCACATACTCTTCCATATGTTTATCAAGCAACGGATCTCCATACCCATGCAATTGAATTACCTTTGATATAATATACAAAAAGAAATGATTTTCACTTGCCACATCATCTTCTGAAATTCCATATTTCTTTTCACAATAAGTTTTCCATAATGCCCAATCTTCTTTTGAATGTGGCTGAATTTGATCCACAACATTTAAAAAAGTCTCACGATCTATATCCTCAATTTTTCTTGTCATCATCGTTGTTCTTGGGCACATCTTACAACGCATATTACAACGATTTGTTGTTTCGATATTATATACAACAGGATGATCACTCATAATACTTTTTAACGCCTTACCACAGTCTTCCCTTGTTTGAATTTTTCCTTTTTTGATATCATCAAGCACATCGTCAAATTTTCTATAAAAATTAATATCTAGCATTTTTCCTTACCTCTCTTATTTGCGATATTTCAATTTTTTTCTCTGTACCATTTCCACTGGCAGAATTTCATCCTTCTTATATGTCAACGACATCTGCGTTGCATTCAAATTTCGAACTAAACGCCGTAGTCCATCAGGTTCCAACGATGCCGCATGATCTGTTCCTTTCCAAGTTCTATCCAAGGTAAAATGTCTTTCAAAAACTTCTGCGCCTAATGTATAAGCTGCAACATCAATGGCTATTCCATTATGATGCCCTGAAAATCCAATTCTCTTAACAATATCCTCATAACATTCTCTTAATCGTGTAATTTCAAGTAAACATACATCTTCAAATGCTACTGGATATCCCGATGTGCACGCATATATTGTTAAATCTCTATTTCTTTTTTTGTCCTCAAATAATCTTATAATTTTTTCTTCTTCTGTTTTTGTAGTCATTCCTAATGAAAGCTGGATCTCTCCACCATAATTATCACATAACCATTGAAGCATCTCCCAGTGGTTATTACATGCAGATGGTATCTTAATAAACTTTGGATTAAGAGATGTAATTTCTTTTGCAGAAGTCAAATCCCACACCGAAGTTGAATATACAATTCCAACTTCTTCACACCACTCTTTTAATTGTTTATGCTGATCTACATTAAACTCTAAAAATTCTCTATGTGCTCCATAGGTATCTCCATAGGAATTTTCTGGATGCGGATGAGGAGCATTATACTGCTCTGGTGTTAATAATTCTCGATTACAGCGCTTCTGAAACTTTACAGCATCCGCCTTACAGAAAATTTTAGCCATTTCAATCATTTCTTTTGCAATTTCCATATCCCCTTTATGATTACACCCAATCTCTGCAATTACATACGGTTTTTGATAATTAATCGCTTTCATTTTCTTATCCTCCATGATTTTAAAATCCTACTCTAACTTTCCAACAGTATCTTCAGTTATTGGTAATAACAAATCTATACCGCGTTTTATCAATTCCATATATTCAGTTCCTTTTCTTGCTATTTCCAATCCTTCTTCATGAAAATTTTTTTCTTCACAATACTGTTCACTTGTAATCATATAATTGGCAACAGCAAGTGTTCTTTCTATGATACTAAAAAGTTCATGGTGTTCAATTTTACTGGTAGTCTTTTTTATTTTATTAAAAATTTGTAAATATTTTGTTCTATTAATATTTGTACCTTTACAAATATTTTTTAATTTTTTATAATACGTCTCTTCTCTTTCTACATCTTTTTTTAATTCCCTGAACATTTCAGGAATTTTATTTAAGTATTCTACAGCTCGTTTTCTTTGCTCCTCATTAAATATTGGTGTAAGTTTTTCAAAACAAGACGCAATATTTACTTCTTTTTTACATTCCCTGTCAATCGCATCTTTTAAATTAATAATTTCCGTATTTTCAATCTTTGCGCCTCCTTCTGTAGCATTCATAACATGAATACCTTCACATCCTGCAATATAATAATTGAACCAGTCTAAATACATTTTATAATCAGCCCGTGTTGGCACCATTTTTTCGCAATTTCCAGGTACCATTTGACAATATCTTGTATCTATCACATCCATTTTTTCTTTAAATGTCCCATCCGCATGTGTCTTATTATCAGTTAACGCTAAATCCTGACCGACTAAAATAATTCGGGAAAACCCAAGCTTATAAACTAACGAAAATGCACTACAGGCAACCGATCCCCCACATGCAACATTGCTAAATGGAATTCCATTCATCACCATTAACTGAAATGCCAACATTTCACCTTCATTAAAAAAAATCTTTTTGCCAGTATGATTCGCCATTATTTCTTTTGCTGAGCTTAAAGATGGCATCAATGGAATTCTTTTTGCTTCTTCAAAATCCAATAACTCTATCGGTTTCAATCCATCAACGACTACATATAAATCAGGAATAATTCCTGCTTTCACTAATGGTTTTACTGCCGTATCTACAGCAACAATAAACGCTTTATTTTTTGCTTTGCGTAATTCTACAATATTTTTATTTAAAGAAGGACCTGCCGATACAACTATTGCCGGAATATCCGTTGGTAATATATCACATAACTGAGTCGTGACAGATCCATCACACAAATAACAAATATTATGAAATAGATTATCTGCCTCAACCGCAGAAAAGCGAATTGTAGTATTATAATCAGAAACAATTCTTGTAGATACCTGATCTATACATTTTAAAAAATGTAACACTTTATCTGGAAAAAGCATTTTATAATTTACATTTGTATAAATTTTTAAACCCCCAACGCTTGCCAAGTTCATGAAAGCAGTGACAACATTCTTCAATTCTTTTTCATTCAATCCTTCCACTACTAATCCCACTGCACGATTTTCGAAATAAATTGTAATATCCATCTTTTCCATCATTTCATAAAAAATATCAATGGACGGTTCGTAAACCATAATATTTACTGATTTATCTGTTTGGTTCAATATCTCTTTCAAAAATACAATATTTGCCATTCCGACAATATAGACAGGAGTACCCCTGGTAATTTTTCCCCATTGTTCTAATCTTCTCTTAGCTGTTTCTTTGGGTTTTCTCTTTCCCTCCATATACAACGTATGTATTCCCTGCCTAACACACACTATCGATTCTTCTTCGGTGTTTTTTACCTGAATTTCTAGACATCTTTTCTGTAATTCTTTTTTTTTCTCTACTAAATCCGCCAAGTTTGGAAAACGTTTTCTCAATGCAATCATATTTTTTTCATAAATTTCAGAATTCATCTGCACACGCCTCCCTCAACATCATTATTTTTTTATCCTCTAAAAAGAGCTCCAAAAATGGCTTCAATCCATATTCCAAAGTATCTTCCAAAAGAATATTGTCCCTGTTTTCCATTGCCTGCATAATATCTTTTAATATATCTATCAACAATTGCTGTAACAATTGGTAATCTTCTAAATTTAATTTAAATGTATTTTCTTCTAAAAAAAAAGTTGTAAATGAATTCAACTCTGGAATAATCTCTTCTATTCTTTTTTGTATATCTTCTTTTTCATATACTGCAAACTGAACACATATAAAAAAAACTTTCTTATATAATGTTTCAATCTCTTCCATTTTTCTATATACTCCTTTATCAAAAAAAGAGTTGACAAACGTTGCCAACTCTTTTTCACTTGTAATAGTATTATCTCACAATTTTCTAAATTACTGCAAAAGTGATAAAACTCCCTGTGTAGACTGATTTGCCTGTGCAAGCATTGACTGTCCTGCCTGTGCAAGAATATTATTCTTGCTGTACTGAACCATTTCAGAAGCCATATCTGTATCCCGGATACGAGACTCTGCGGACTGAGTATTTTCTGATACATTGTCCAAATTAGCAACTGTATGCTCTAATCTATTCTGTAATGCACCCAAGGCAGATCTCTGTGTTGATACTGTATTAATTGCATTCTGAACATATGTAATTGTATTATTAGCAGCCTCATAGTCATCAACTCTTGCTTTATTACGGATTTCTCCATTACCTCCAGCAGTTGCTGACGCTTTAGAAGTCTTTACATATTTCTGAAAATCATCATTAATAGCTTTTGCAACAATTGCCTTCTGATCTGCTAAATAAGATTTTTGAGCCGTTGTAGCAGATGCAAATCTCTTCTCTTTTCCATCAATTGTAGCCTTATAATAGATAGATCCTGTAGTATCATCATACTGAGCAATAAAATTACCTGCGCTACCAACTTTTTGTGAAATTGACTTCTGAAATGCAGCAATCGCAGATGCCTTATTTGAACCCACAGTTTTGCTTGTTTTATATTCAAACGACATACCATTATAAACTACTTTTGTAGGAGTATTTCCACCCTGCTTTACAGTTTCTTTGCCTAATCCGAGTGCATCTGCATTCATGCAATCAATAGAAATGGCAATTTTCTGTTTTGCATTAGCGCCAACCTGAAGATTCTTATCTTTGAAATTACCATCCAACAGATTCTGCTTATTAAACTGAGTTGTTTCAGAAATTCTGTTTAATTCTTCTGTTAATGCATCCAGTTCCTGGTTGATTGCATCACGGTCGATAGACTGGTTTGTGTCATTTGCACCCTGTACAGCCAATTCATTCATACGCTGTAAGATAGAATGAGACTCATTTAATGCGCCTTCTGCTGTCTGGATAAGTGAAATACCATCCTGTGCATTGTCAGAAGCCTTGTCAAGGCCACGAATCTGGCTTCTCATCTTCTCAGAAATCTTTAATCCTGCAGCATCGTCTCCTGCACGGTTAATCTTATAACCTGAAGATAATTTTTCTGCTGATTTTGCCTGTGCACCAGAAGTAACTCCTAACTGGCGATTTGCATTCATTGCGGTAAGATTGTGTTGTACTACCATGCCCATAATTAATTCCTCCTTGAATTAAGTTACAGCTTCCATGCTGTAATTGATTTGATTGTTTGAATTTGAAGATTTTCCTTTTTTCCAGCCGTACGCTCCGGTCAAAAGTTTATCTCATAAGGTAAGTAACCATTTTCCTTGCCTACCTGTTATATATATCGGACAGGGTTTAAAATACTTTAGTACCAATTTTAAAAATTTTTTTATTTTTCCAAATGTCCCCTTACTTAGTCCTATCAATTTTTCATTCACCTGCTTTATTCGTAAGCGCATAGTTTTAGGGCGTACCCTATAAATGAAATCTGACACCCCTCGCTAGGATGTCAGACATGCGAGTATTTCACTACATTTTATTTACAAGTTTTCTGAGTCAATTCACTCCACGGGGCAAATTGTTCCAATTCCTCCTCTGACATTTCAGCACCAGGACGATGCTCTAGAAGGAAGCTCAGATATTTAAGTGGATCAAGTTCATTGGCTTTTGCCGTTTCTATCATAGAATAGATTTTCATACTGGCATCTGCCCCGGCTGGTGTATCACAGAAAAGCCAGTTCTTACGGCCAACTACCAATGGTCGGATGCTGTTCTCACTGAGATTATTACTCAGGCTGCATGCACCATCTTTCAGATAGTTCATCATAAACGGACGGCAGCCATTGGAATAGTTGATTGCCTTGATCAGCCTGTCTCCGGATTCCGGATGCAGCTGGTCAAGCCATGACAAAAAAGCCTCTATGACAGGTTTTTGATCCTTCAGGCGGCGATTATAAATCTGTTTGGGCGATAATCCTTTTTCTCGATAAGATCGTTCATACTCAAACAGCTTATTACAGTATAGGAATCCCTGGACTGCCGGATGTGTATAATCCTTTTCGTGGCCTTTGGGTATTGCCCGCAGCCAATAGCGTCGTATGTGAGCCCAGCAACAACAACGCTGTGCCTCCGGCACTTTGTTGTATCCTTTATAACCATCAACCATTAGATAGTATCCGGGATCTGCACCTGCAAGAAAAGCAGCGGCATGACTGCCGGCTCTGGTCGGAGTGTAATTATAAAGGATGATAGGAATCCCACCATTGTCACCAGTTCGTACCAGCCAGACATAAGATTTACTCTGTGGTCTGCGGCCTTCTTCCTTTAATACCTGGATCGGAGTCTCATCTGCCATCAGATATCTGCGTTTCAACAGTTTCCGGTGCAGATATTCATACATTGGCAGAAAGTAATTCTCTGCGCAGTAGATGATCCAACTGGCCATGGCCGTACGGCTGATCTTTACCCCAAGGTGTTCAAAGTCCTTCTCCTGACGGTATAAGGGCATGGACATGACATATTTATAATACATCACATGTGCTGCAAGACCGGACGATGCATAACTCCCTTTGGCTCTGTATAACGCAGTTCTGTCCGGATGGGTTCGTGTCCGATAGGAATCATCATTGTTCCACAAACATCACACGTTTTCTGTTCTTCCGTAAGAGTATCTACATAAACATTCTCTGTCGGAAGATCAGCAAAGACCTCATCATAAGCAGCTTTCGATTTACGGGCCTTCTTGTGTGCTTTTACCTCAATGTATTCCAACTCAAGGGGCACCGGTTCCGGTTCATCCTCCGTCTGCAGGTGGAACAGATCCAACTGTCCCGGGAGCTGTTCATGCCGGATCTCACTGGTGGAGCCAAAAAGTCTGGTCTTCAGGTAGTCCAACTGTGCCTGAAGGTTAGCGATCAGTTGATCCTTTTCGCTGTCTTTGGCATCACGTTCCTGCAGCATTTTCTGCAGGGAACGGATAAGCTCGTTCTGAGTGCTGATTGTATTATTCAGTTGTGAAATCGTATCCTTAAGCTCTAAGAGCTGGATATCTCTTACTCCTGAAGGCATTGTTTTTTCGCTCCTTTTCTATGGTTCAATTATACCATAAAACAAGCGAAAAATCCTGAAAAATCAAGCATTTCCGGTACTTTTTATCGCCTTTGGCTGCTCGGTTTCAAGACCTGACATAAGCCAGTCAAACTGCCTCCATGTAATGGGTTTTACCTCATTACGGTTGCGCGGCCAACGGTATTTTCCTACGTTGGCATCAAGTCGCTTATATAAAAGTACAAATCCTTCACGTTCATGAAGAAGCACTTTTATTCGATCACTACGTCTGCCACAGAAGAGATAGATTGCATTTGGCCTGGAAGGGTTCATATTCAGCTGGTCTTTTACGACAGCGCATAATCCATCAATGGACTTGCGCATATCTGTATAACCACAGATCACATAAATCCCGTCTGCGACAGTGATGTCTCCTAACATGTCCCTGTCACAGCTTTAAGGATCTGTGACAGCAGCTTCGGGTCAACATCATTTGAAATTTTTATTGAAACAGTCCCAAGCATGACCTCGATGGCGGGGCAGGGTTCTTCCAGCGGAAGCATTGTGCTTTCGACAGTTGGAATGCCCGGGTTTTGATGATCAGGTATCACCTCAAGTTTTACAACATCCGGTTTAAGGGCCGGCTTATAATCGCCGCGTCCTGTGGCAGAGGGGATATCATAACAAGCTTTTTTTCTCAGTCTTTTAACCCAGTTGTAAAAGGTGCCGGGATTGATGTTATGTTCTGTACACCATTGGTAGTCACTAAGACCGCTGCTGCGGCATTCCATGATAAGTTGATATTGTTCGTCTGCTGTGCGTCTTTGCGTTTTCATACAGGAAACCTCCATAGTTATAGTAAAACGCTCGCATTTATAGTATCTAGCGCCGATACTGTAGTAAAATGCTGGCATCTATCATCTATAATTATGGCAAATTTTGTGATGATTTTAAATCCACCCTGAAACTAGGCGCTTACCATCTTTATGGAAGAAAGCTATAGAAAGTTTGAGAGCAAAAAAGTGATGATGTATTGTTTTTTCTCATACCTCATCACTTCTTTTTACTTTCTTATGTTATTTTTAGATGCTACTTATAATAGCACTGGAACTTTTCCTTCCAGTATTGCATTGATTTCATCCAGTTCCTTACCTGTGATGGATGCAATGTTTTCTGGGGACATTCCGCTACGGTTCATTTTAAGAATAATTTTTGCTTCTCCTACAACTTCTCCCATGGCTTTACCTCTTGCTTCTCCACGTACTTCCCCTTCCGATTCTCCCAACTTTCTGGCATCTTCCAGGTCATCCTTCATCAGTTCTCTTAACGCATCACACATATTCGCATCCCTCCTTATTTCACGATATAGCTCATCATTTGCCTTGACACTTACCTGTAACACAGCCTCAACATTCTGCCGGTCACGCGGTGTATTCATTTCTTCTGCTTTTCTCAGAAATTCCTCCACGTCTTCTTTCTTTGCATGATTTGACAAAATCCTCAAACTTCGATGTTCTCCCGGCTCTAATTCCTGTGTCACAATAATCTGCGCTGGAAATGGTAAATGTTCTATCACATAATAAATTCCCGGATATTTTTCTTCTATTTTATGTCCATACTTCTGCAATGTCAAAAACATTTTCTCCGGTCGGGCTTCCCTGAAAATAGATATTGTCAGTTCATTGATTGGAACTGCATCCACATATTCTCCATAGCCTTTGTACAGACATGCATATCCAACTGTCTTATAAAAATCATCAATGGTCAATGCATCTTCCGGACTCTTATACTCGATCACATTATAGGTTCTCATGATGTGGCCAATTTCATTCTTAATTTGTCCGGTACTCCCTTCTTTTATGATAAGAAGGTCGATACGGATTGATTCCTTGCTCAGATTGTATTCTGGCTTTAACTCCAGCCGTTCAATATCTTCGTGAAATTCGAGCCCCGCAGCGGCACAGAATGCCGGATGCCACTGGAGCTTATCTGGTGCATTTTTCAAATTGCTTCCTCCTGTTTGTGTGAATCACGATTCCGCAACATCGCAATTTGTTTTCTGTGCACGAATGCTTAGTTTTCACCTCTTTTCCTTTTCTATTTTTCCTCCGCAATCTTTTCCTACTGTTATCATAACGTAATTTTATTTTCCCTGCAAGTATTCATCAATCCCATCCGCAATACCATCTGCGATCTTGTTCTGGTACTCATCGGTCGCCATCTTCAAATCTTCTTCCTTATTTGTCATATATCCAATCTCAACGATTGTGGCAGGCACTTTGCACCAGTTGATCCCACTCATGGAATCCGTTTCCCAGACATACTCTTTTTTACACTCTGTTGCAGACACCAGATCGTCCAGCACTGCCGAAGCTAATGCCTGACTTTTGTCATACAGATCTCCATTATACGGATTTGATGAGGTCTGGCAGATGGTCATGGCTCCATGTACCGAAGTATTTTCCGATCCACTTGGAACGGAATATACAGCCAGATTCTCCGGGACATTATTCCAATCGTTATCCATGAAACGTCTGCATCTCCTGCTCCAATCGTATCTAACGATTCGGCTCTAACGAATTGCGCGATTCGCTTGACCGCAAAACTTACATACAATAACATCTCCATCGAATTCGATTCCGACATTTCAGAACCATTTCTGGCAACCATCATTAAGGCGATCCGCCATGCTTAAAGATGCTGATCTTGTCGGTCTACCTGCCCGTGTCATTGATCACCGGCTTCACATCATCCATGCAGACGAGACAGCTGTTAAGGTGATGCGCATCGACAACAATAAGATCAAAAACGGACAGAAAACCTACATGTGGGTATACCGTAACCGCCTAACTGAAAAGGCCAGGCTGATCGTTCTCTTTGACTGGCAGCCTTCGCGTAAAGCCGATCATCCAAGAGATTTCTTCAAAAATTTCTCTGGCACCATTATTACAGACGGCTACCAGGTCTACCATAAGCTTAGCAGGGAGCGCGATGATCTGACCATCGGCGGCAGCTGGATACACACAAGGCGTCCTTTTGCCGACTTCATGAAATCCCTCAAAGGCGCTGCTCATGGCACGATTGCTCAGAAAGCATATGCCATGATTACAGAAATACTCCATATCGATAACGGATTTGATGATCTTCCAACCATTGATTGATTGAAACAGCGGCAGCTTATTCTAACCGAAAAAGTTAACGCTTATTTTGCATGGGTAAAGCTTAAATACACTCAGGTTACACACAATAGCACGATTGGAAAAGCATTGGCCTATAGCATCCGTCAGTAATCCTATCTCCGCACTTTCTTGAATGATGGCGATGTTCCTATGGATAACAACTATGCAGAACAGACAAATTCGTCCTTTCACCATTGGTCGTAAGAACTTCGTTTTGATCGAGACCTCAAACGAAGCCCGTGCCAGTGCAATGATCTACAGTATTGTTGAAACTGCGAAAGCCAACTACCTGAATGTTTATCAATATTTCGAATTACTGCTTACTGAGATTCCAAAACACATGAATGACACAGATCTAAAATTCATCGATGAACTTCTTCCATGGGCACCACGTGTCCAGGAGACTTGTCCAAGTCATTTTAAGAAATCTTAATTTTTCAATGTACAAATATGTATATCAAAATCAACTTAGCCCTGCAGTAATGCAGAATTTTGCTTTGTTGTGGTACTCACAATTGAGAACTTACCAATCCGTTGCCTTCCCAGACCAGACCTTTGATACTACATACATATCACAAATCAAAACAAATGTTCTTGCAAAGAAATCCTATTTTCACGGACGCTTCTCCATTCATTTACCTCGATGTTAATAATACAAATTGTTTTTTTCAGCTAGTTACAATTTTTCAAAGTAAATACAAACCCTTATCACTTTCATAGTTGCATTTACTATAAAATTTTATCTAATTTCTAACCATCTTTATCCAAAGTTGATACTATGTGAACAGATATATTCAATAACATATTTTCTTGCATTTGATAACGAATTTTTTTCATCAACTGGCTGGTAATTTCCGTCAAATTTTCTATTTCTGTTTTATCTGATATTATTTTTTTGCACATTTCATTTGCACATGCTTCTATTGCAATAGATATTTTTTCCCTTTTATACCAGGTTCGTTGAAAGAACACTGGATACCGTACAGAATTATATGCCCAATTTACGATATCAGATACTTGATAAAAGTTTTGATAAGTTATATATTCATCACAAATCATTTTTAATTCGTCATTTTTAATATTTATTCTTTTTTTCTGATATCCAATAAAAAAGAGAGCATGATATATAGATGTTGGCCTATTTTGCGCAAATTCTTTTAAGAATAAATTCATTACATCCAAATTTTTATCATATCTATAATTTATTTTCGCAAAATTGCAAGCAAGCAAAAATTCCAAAATCGACCTATGTGCAAAATATAATCTATCATCATTTCGGTTAAACAAAGAACGATTTCTTTTTCCATCAATATAATCTATATATGAAATATTCGTTATTTTTTTTAGTTCATTAACATAGATATAATAGTCACCTCTTTCCGGAAAAACTTTATACATATATACAGCAGCTTCATTAATTAGTTTTTCTAGTGTATATCTTATATTTTCCGTTTGCAGAGATTTATTTTTTTTAGAAATGAAGAATGCTTCTCTTTTTATCTAGTTTTCAACAATCTCATTATAAATATTCAACAGTCCGTGATAGGAACCTTTTTTTATTATCAACAAATCCATGTAACTAATAATAACAGGTCTACATGCCAGATTCCCACACTTATAAATAATTCTACGTGCTTTTATATATTTATCAATTCGAAATTTATACTTTCTTATCAAATAAAAAATAACGTCTAAATGTGTAAAATCACAAATATGAAATATTTCATATTTTTCATTTTGAAGTGTAAGTACCCGATCTATGCAAATATCCCTATTTAAGAATTTATCATTATCAAAAAAGTTATTACGTGATGTAATAATCACCTTTGGAAACGATTTTGTTTTTTCCTCCAGCATTTCAAAAAAAGCTTGTGGATTTTTATTTGCTTCAGAAGCTTCATCAAAGGCATCCAACAATAATATAGTAACTCCTTTATTTTCTATTGCATCAACCAAATCTAATGAATTTGATAATTTTAGGGGAACATATTCGATGTCATAGTTTCTTTTAAAAAATTTACATTTAAATTTTGCATACAAATTCACTAAAAATGTTGATTTTCCTGTCCCCGCCTCTCCTAAAATTAAAATAAATTGTTTCCGACCTTTTATAAGCACCTGGTTTATAAATTTATTAAATCCATATATTTTTCTATTTTTCTTTAGACGGCTTTTTACAAAATAATGGGTATAATTCCAAAATTCTTCCTCACTTAAAGAAAGAGGACGTATTTTCTTCAATATTCTAATTATATATATACGATAAAAAATATATATAATTTGTGCAATCGTATACAATGCAGCTATATTTGACAATAATTTTGTAATATCTATTTTATGTAAAATATGTAGTATGTTCAATCTTCATCCTTTCACGGCTGATAATCTTTTATATTTCTTGTAACAATATATATTTTTTCAAGATGTTTTTATGTCAACACTGGAATCTCTCATTTCCGTATTTCATTGATCTAATTCAGATCTTTCCAGTCACAGACGTAATCTTATTTCCCCTGCAAGTATTCATCAATACCATCTGCAATCTTATTCTGGTACTCATCGGTTGCCATTTTTTAATCTTCTTCCTATTCTCTATTAATAAGTTTGTTTATTTTTACAATTTTATCTCAAAAATATATTTTTATACTATCTCCGTCATCATCAGTAGTCAATCCAATTCTGTTTTAATAAGAAAAAGTGATAATATATTCTTTTTTTGTCATACATCATCACTTTTTCTTACTTAAATATTCTATTTTTATTTAATACGGGTATTTCAAATTAATTTAACTCAGAACTGGAACTCTTCCTTCCAATATTGCGTTGATCTCATCCAGATCCTTACCTGTGATGGATGCAATGTTTTCCGTGGACATTCCACTACGGTTCATTTTAAGAATAATTTTTGCTTCTCCTACAACTTCTCCCATAGCTTTACCTCGCACTTCCCCTTCGGATTCTCCCAGCTTTCTGGCAGCACTTACTTCACGTTCGATGTCATCCTTCATCAATTCTCTCAACGCATCACACATATTCGCATCCCTCCTTATTTCACGATACAACTCATCATTTGCCCTGACACTTACCTGTAACACAGCCTCTACATTCTGCCGGTCACGCGATGTATTCATTCCTTCTGCTTTTCTCAGGAATTCCTCCACGTCTTCTTTCTTTGCATGATTTGACAAAATCCTCAAACTCCGATGCTCTCCCGGCTCTAATTCCTGTGTCACAATAATCTGCACTGGAAACGGCAGATGTTCTGTCACATAATAAATTCCCGGATATTTTTCTTCTATGTTTATGTCCATACTTCTGCAATGTCAAAAACATTTTCTCCGGTCGGGTTGCTCTGAAAATAGATACTGTCAGTTCATTGATTGGATATCACTTTCTTTGTTTAACTACTTAGCCATCACCTAGATAACAGTTTATTCAATTTCTTATCAAATGTTTTGATATCATATTTCTTTACACAACTATACGCATATAAAATACAGTCCACAAAGTCTAAATTATTTTCCGCATATGCGTCAAGTCCTACCTGAATAACTTCTTTTTCTGCAACTGTCACTTCTGACAAAAATTCCATCAATGCATCCCTAATCTTATTTCCATCAACAGAATATACGCCCTTTAATACATATACAACTTCCGCAATAACCTCAATTGGAACCATTGTAACTTCTGTTTTTATAATACTTTCAGCTTCTCTTGCCATTGCCTCATTATCATTCAGAAGATATCTTAAAATAACGTTTGCATCAAGCACTACCATGCTTTTCTGTCACCGCCTTTTCCCAAGCATATTGTTCTTTCTCTTGTAAGCTGGGATCTGCATATTGAGCCAATATCCCTCTCGCTGATTTTTTTTCATCTTTTGAATCTGATTCATCCATAAATTCGTCCAAAACTGTTATAATCAATTTTTGATTTTTCTTTGCATGAATTTTTTCTAAAGTTCGAACCATGTTTCCGTCATAGTATCCCTGCAAAGCCAACATACCAGTCACCTCCCCTTCTTAATTCCATACCTCTGCACGTTCAAGTATAAATTTCTTCTTTTAATTTACCCCAACACCGGAACTTTTCCTTCCAGTATTGCATGGATCTCATCCAGATCCTTGCCTGTGATGGATGCAATGTTTTCCGGCGACATTCCGCTGTGGTTCATTTTAAGAATAATTTTTGCTTCTCCTACAACTTCTCCCATTGCTTTACCTTCCGATTCTCCCAGTTTTCTGGCATCTTCCAGATCATCCTTCATCAGTTCTCTCAACGCATCACACATATTCGCATCCCTCCTTATTTCACGATATAACTCATCATTTGCTTTAACACTTACCTGTAACACAGCCTCAACATTCTGCCGATCACGCGGTGTGTTCATTTCTTCTGCTTTTCTCAGGAATTCTTCCACATCTTCTTTCTTTGCATGATTTGACAAAATTCTCAAACTTCGATGCTCTCCCGGCTCTAATTCCTGTGTCACAATAATCTGCGCTGGAAACGGTAAATGTTCTGTCACATAATAAATTCCCGGATATTTTTCTTCTATTTTATGTCCATACTTCTGCAATGTCAAAAACATTTTCTCCGGTCGGGTTGCTCTGAAAATAGATACTGTCAGTTCATTGATTGGAACTGCATCTACACGTTCTCCATAGCCTTTGTACAGACATGCATATCCGACTGTCTTATAAAAATCATCAATAGTCAGTGCATCTTCCGGGCTCTTATACTCGATCACATTATATTTTTTCATGATATGACCGATTTCATTCTTAATTCGTCTGTCACTTTCTTCTTTTATAATAAGAAGATCAATGCGGATTGGTTCTTTGCTCAGATTGTATTCCGGCTTTAACTCCAGCCGTTCAATATCTTCGTGGAATTCGAGCCCCGCGGCAGCGCAAAATGCCGGATGCCACTGGAGCTTATCTGGTGCATTTTTCAAATTGCTTCCTCCTGTTTGTGTGAATCACGATTCCGCAACATCGCAATTTGTTTTCGTGCACAAATGCTTAGTTTTCACCTCTTTCCTTTTCGTTTTTCCCTCTGCAATCTTTTCCTGTCTTTATGATAACCTATTTATTTTTCTCCATCAAGCAGTTTCTTGTATCCCAAACACCCGAAATAATCTCATCGTTACTGTTCGCATCAAATTGCTAACGGAATCAATTATTAAAAAAGTGATGATATATTGTTTTTTCTTATACATCATCACTTCTTTTTACTTTCTTATGTTGTTTTTAGATGCTGCTTATAATAGCGCTGAAACTTTTTCCGGTTCCATTTTTCTATTTTTTCTCCGGCCCCGGCCACTCCTGGTCTTTCTCCGAAAGCGTCAGCGGCGTCCCATCTGCCATACAATATCCTTCCGCCGATGGGGTTCCCTGATACTCCCCCTGCACATCCGGCCACTGGATACCGATCGCCGGGTCATTCCATGCCAGACCGCCCTCGTCGTTCGGATGCCAGAAGTCATTGACTTTATAGCAGAACTCTGCCTCATCGGACAGGACCAGAAAGCCATGCGCAAAGCCTTCCGGAATCAGGAACTGTTTTTTGTTTTCTTCCGACAGTTCCACGCCATACCATTTTCCATAGGTTGCGGAGCCTTCCCTCAGATCCACTGCCACATCAAACACGCTGCCGCGCACGGCGCGCACGAGTTTGCACTGCGGATAGTTGATCTGGAAATGCAGTCCGCGAAGTACGCCTTTGACGGACATGGACTGGTTATCCTGTACAAACTGGATGTCAAATCCGGCTTCTTTCATTTCCCTTTCATTGTAGGTCTCCATAAAGTATCCACGGGCATCCCCGTGAACAGCCGGTGTAATCACACACAGTCCTTCGATGCCACCGACATTTTTTTTAACTGTTATCTGTCCCACTGTTTTCCCTCTTTCATGCTGAATAGTTACTATTCAGAACCCCCTCCCCATATATTCGCAAAGACGCACGCTTCACGTGCTTTCTCGCTGCTAACGCAGCTAATTTTGCTCATATATGGGGAGGGAACTCTATTCAAGCTCCCTCAGAATAGTTACGCTGATTTTAATATTTCACTCTGCCTTCTGCGACTGCTTTTAAATGCTCTCCATACGGGCTCTTCCCATAGCGTATCGCAGAATCAAGCAGTTTTTCTTTATCAATCCACTGATTGATATATGCAATTTCTTCCGGTGCGGAAATGGTCACACCCTGCCGGTGCTCAATCATCTGCACAAATGCCGCCGCATCCAGCAGGCTGTCCATCGTTCCAGTATCCAGCCATGCAAAGCCACGGCCGAGCAGCTGTACATTTAGGTTTTTCTGCTGCAGATACATGTCGTTTAACGTCGTAATCTCCAGTTCGCCGCGGGCAGATGGCTTTACCTGTTTTGCCATCGCGCTCACGCCTGCCGGATAGAAATACAGTCCGGTCACGGCATAGTTGCTCTTAGGCTGTGCCGGTTTTTCTTCGATGGATACGGCTTTTCCGTTCGCATCGAAATCCACGACCCCGAAACGCTCCGGATCGTTGACGTAATAACCGAAAACGGTTGCCTGTCCTTCCCTGGCATCTTTGGCGGCATTGCGCAGAATTTTTCCGAATCCGTTTCCGTAGAAAATGTTGTCGCCGAGTACCATGGCGCAGGCATCCTCTCCGATAAATTCCTCTCCAAGCAAAAATGCCTGTGCGAGTCCATCCGGAGACGGCTGCACTTTGTAGGACAGATGAAGCCCGAACTGATTTCCATCCCCCAGAAGTGCTTCAAATCTCGGGGTATCTTCCGGCGTGGAAATAACTAAAATATCACGGATGCCTGCCAGCATCAGTGTAGACAGCGGATAATAAATCATCGGTTTGTCATATACCGGAAGCAATTGTTTACTGGTTACCATGGTCAGCGGGTACAACCGGGTTCCGGCGCCGCCTGCCAATATAATTCCCTTCATCTTAAAGTTCCCCCTGTTGCTTTAATTCCTGCAGATACCGTCCCAGTGCGTCCTGCCAGGTCGGAAGCGGTGTAAATCCATTTTCTTTCAGTTTCTTTTTTTCCAGTCTGCTGTTGTATGGACGCGCTGCCTTGGACAGACCGTATTCCGCGGTTGTCACAGGCTGCACTTCGGTAGCGAGTCCTGCCTGTCGGTAAATTTCTTTTGTAAAATCATACCAGGAGATGTAGCCACCCTCGTTTGTCGCATGATAATAACCATATTTTTCGGTTTCCATCATGTCAACAAGCAGTCTGGCCAGATCATAGGTATAGGTTGGTGTGCCGATCTGGTCATTTACCACACGTACCTGCGGATGATTTTTTCCTACCTGCAGCATGGTCTTGATAAAATTCTTTCCGTTTAATCCAAATACCCAGGCGATACGAACAATAAAATACTTTTCCAGTGTCTGTGCCACTGCCAGCTCGCCCCCCAGTTTGCTCTGTCCGTATACATTGAGCGGTGCATACTCTTTGCAGTCCGGCTCCCACGGTGTTTCGCCCTGTCCGTCAAACACATAGTCGGTGCTGATATAGATCATTTTGGCATCTGCTTTTTTCGCTGCGTCCGCAATATGTTTCGTTCCATCTACATTGATGGCTTTGACTTTTGCCTGATTTTCTTCGTCCTCTGCTGCATCCACAGCGGTCCATGCCGCACAGTGCACGATGGCATCCGGCTGCACGTTTTGGATAGTCTGTTCTACCGCTGTGGCATCGGTAATGTCAAGCGGCACATATTTTACGGTAGTCTCCAGTGCCGGTGCGATATCCGAACCGATAGCCTCATGTCCGCGCTTTGTCAGTTCGTTTACCACGTCATGTCCCAGCTGTCCGGCAACGCCTGTCACGAATACTTTCATATTTATAAGCCTTTCTTTCCGTACATTTCTTTGTAATAATTCTGGTATTCCCCGTTTACGATGTTCTCCCACCATTCCTTATGATCCAGATACCACTGGATGGTCAGGCGGATACCATCTTTAAACATCGTCTCCGGCAGCCAGCCCAGCTCGTTGTGAATCTTGGTCGGATCGATGGCATAGCGCATGTCATGTCCCTTGCGATCCTGTACGTGCTCGATCAGGCTCTCCGGCTTGCCGAGATATTCACAGATGAGTTTCACGATATCGATATTTTTCATCTCGTTGTGTCCGCCGATGTTGTAGACTTCTCCGACGGTTCCGTTGCGCAGGATCAGATCAATCGCCTTACAGTGATCCTCGACATACAGCCAGTCGCGCACATTGAGTCCCTCTCCGTATACCGGAAGCGGCTTATCTGCCAGCGCATTTGCGATCATAAGCGGAATGAGTTTTTCTGGAAACTGATACGGGCCGTAGTTGTTGGAACAGCGGCTGATCGTCACCGGCAGGCCGTACGTTCTGTGATATGCCATAACAAGCAGATCCGCAGATGCCTTGGAAGTGCTGTAAGGACTGGAGGTGTGGATCGGCGTATCTTCATGGAAGAACAGATCCGGGCGGTCCAGCGGCAGATCTCCGTACACCTCGTCTGTGGATACCTGATGATACCGTGAAATACCATACTTTCTGCATGCGTCCATCAGCACAGACGTACCGATAATATTGGTCTGCAAAAAGACTTCCGGATTCTCAATGGAGCGGTCCACATGGGACTCCGCTGCAAAATTGACGATCACATCCGGTTTTTCTTCCTCAAAAAGGGTATATACTCCCGGACGGTCGCAGATATCGAGTTTTACGAAACGAAAATTCGGCTGATCCATCACCGGTGCAAGCGTGGACAGATTGCCAGCATAGGTCAGGGAATCCAGACAAACAATGCGATCCTGCGGATGTTCCTTTAACATATAGAAAATAAAGTTGCTGCCGATGAAACCGGCACCGCCCGTTACAATAATGGTCATGAGCATTTCCTCCTGTGTGCGTTTACGATTCCTATATTTGTTTCCATTATAAAAGGTGACGCTAGGTCACCTTCAAGTCTTTTTTATAGATTTTTCTAATTATTTTCTGCACAGGAAGATTCCGGCATCTTTTGTGATATGAAATCCATCTGCCACGCGGGCAGAAACAAATTCCCGGAACTCTTTGTACTGGTTCAAAAGCAGCTGGTTCTGATTTCCGTGACAGGAAAGAATATAGGAAATCAGCGGTTCTGCTTCCGCTATTTCAATCGCATCCTCGTATCTTCGCATCTGAATTTCCGGAAAATACGGTGCTAACAGGTTTTCTCCGTTTTCAAGTCCGAACCGCTCATACAGCACCTCCGCTGACAAAACGATTTCTTTATGAAACTGCTGCACCAGATCGGTAATTTCCCACATATGCTGCTTTCCATAAGTACTGCACAAAAAACGTCCCTCATCTTTTAAGACTCTCCTGCATTCTGCAAGCACCTGTGGGATATTTTCACAGTAAAACAGCACATGATCTGCGATCACAACATCAAACATTCCCTCCTCATAAGGAATTTCTTCGCAGTCAAATTTTTTATAGGAAAAGCGGCTGTCCTCTCCCAGTGCACGCTGTGCATCCTTTAGCATTCCTTCCGATTTGTCCGAGAGAACGACCCAAAGATCCGCAGGCAGTTGTTCCCTGTTTTCGGTCCAGAGTGCTCCATTTCCACAGCCGAGCTCCAGAATCCGCATCCCCGGCTGCAGATTACACTGCTGCATAATCCACGGAAACCACCCCTGCGGATTGACGGAATACTCCCTGTGCAGGCGAATCCGGGCGGAAATATTTGCCGCATTCTGGTACTGGTTTTTCAGGCTTCGTTCCACTGCCGTCAGATGAATCAGATCCAGCATACTGTTCCAGTCAATCGCCTGTTCCGTCTGGATGGCTTCTATGGTGCGGTCAATCGCCTCATCCATTGCCTGCATTTCATCCATTTTCTGCCGCAGCAGCTTCTTCTGTATCCGCATGGATTCAAGAAGATACTGCTGGTCTGCCGCAGCTAGTGTCATCTCCCGGATATCTTCCAGCGAAAACCCTAGATATTTTAATAAAAGGATCTGCTGGAGTTTTGCCAGATCTGCATCCGTATACAGCCGCGCCCCTGCGGCAGTCCGTGCACTTGGCTTTAAAATATTCTGTTTATCATAATACCGGATCGCGCGAAGTGTCACATGTGCTTTTTTTGCAAATTGTCCGGATGTGTAATACGCATCCTTTTTCATCTACAGTTCTTTCACCTCATCCCGCATTTCTTCTGTCATATTCTGTACATAGGTCGTCTGGGAAGAAATTTCTTCCGTGTTTGCGGCAATCGTTGACACTTTCTGCGTCATGGTATTCATGCTTTCTACCAGATCTTTGATCGAATCCATACTCTGTGTAATCTTTGGAAGAATTGCCTCGGCTTTCTGGTCGTTCTGTGTCAGAAGATCTTTCGTGGAATCAGACAGTGTACGGATTTCCTCCGCTACCACTGCAAAGCCTCTTCCGTTCTCACCGGCACGCGCCGCCTCAATGGAGGCATTGAGCGAAAGCAGATTTGTCTGTCCCGCAATGGCAGAAATATCTTCATTGCTCTTTTTATATACACTGATGAAATCCGACATGATACGGATGGACTCATTCAGTTCATCGCACAGACGGGAAATATCCTGAATATACTGTGCCAGATTGGTTGCTTCATTTGCAGATTCCTCGTTTGCCGTATTCAGTTCTGCAATGTTATCACTCAGGGTAATAAACCGGTCTGTGATATCTGTAATCTTCTGCTGGCGGATTTCCTGTTCCGTCCGCTCCTGATCGCGAAGTTCTGCAATCTTTTTTGTCTCTTCCTCTGCCATGCCCCGCACATAGTGCACACAGTTTTCTTTTACGTTGACTCCATTGTGGATGGCACGTACCATGTTGGTGCAGCTTGAATATCCACAGGATTCGCAGTCCCTGTGCTGTTCCTCATAGGTATCTTTTTTCATTTCTGCAAACAGGCGGTTCTTCTCCTGTTCGGACGGTTCCTCAATATGTACTGCACGGTTGGTGTAGCTGCGCATAAAATCGTTGATGTTCAGCTTCCCGAAAGCGTCCATGAAGTTTTTCAGACGTTCCTCCGGTGTCAGTGTCTCTGCCCACGGACTCCTGCTTTTGCTCTTCCTGCCAAAGTGTGCCTTCTCCTGTTTTGCACTGGTTTTGCTGTTCCGCAGTTTTGCGATTGTCAGCATGACATCATCGGTTCCCCGTTTCGAATCTGTGGCAGTTCCGTAGAGACAGCCCTTCGCACAATTTAAGATATCTACCATAAACGGAAGTTCTTTATTCTGCTGAATACGTTTTGCATAGGAACGCAGATATTCATAGGCCTCATGCTCGCCTTCTACCTGACGTACTACCTGCTCTTTTCCAAGAAAATGTTCTACATTCTCCCTCAATCCACCAGGCATCGGATACAAAGACCCCAGTCCATATTCCAGTTCATCGGTATATGGTTCACATCCTTCATAATCGTTTCCGATATACTTCATCATCTTTTCAAAAGTTACATTATAAGAAACATATCCGCCGCAATTGGGATCGGTAATCTCTAATTTTTTGGCAATACACGGGCTGATGAAAGCGATTTCATCTGTGACCTGCATGTATTTTTTCATATAAATAGCAGTACACATCATCGGACTGTGTACCGGCATCAGACGCGGAATCAGCTCCGGTATATATTTTTCCACATAGGTGACTACTGCCGGACACGGCTGGGAAATGCCCCCGAAAAATTTGTGTTCCGTAATGTATTTCAGATATCCCCAGGTTGTGATATCCGCACCGAACGATACACTGCAGATATGGTTGACTCCCTTACTCTTTAAATATCCCAGCACACGCTGGTATTCTTTGGGATAATTTGCCAGAAATGCCGGTGCCAGTATCACGGAAATTTTCTTTCCCGATGCAAGGTCTTCAAAGAAGCGGTCCGTATCATCATAATAGTCTCTCGCTTCATGTGGGCAGACATCAAAGCATTCCCCACATGCAATACATTTGTCCGGGTCTACCGTTACATAACCTTCCTGCGTTGCAATATTTGCCGTAAGTACAGGACAGCCCCGCACGCATTTGTTGCATCCGGTGCATAAATCATTTGTGTAAATCAGTTCCATAAACGCACTCCTTATTATGATTTTCGTATAAACACTACCCCTATATGCTTATAATTTTATTACTTTTTACTATATTTGTCCAGCAAAACCTTGCTTTTTCCGTTATTTTTATCAAAACACAAATGGTTGTCTATGATTTTTTGCAGACTGGATTTATATTTTTTTCCCATTTTGGATATATACACACCGATAGATCGCACTATACTAGGATACAAAGAACTATTTTCACCAATTCGGAGGTTTTCCATGAAAAAAGCAGCTGTTATCCATGATCTGTCCGGTTTCGGAAAGTGTTCGCTCACGGCAGCGATTCCGGTATTATCCGCGCTGGGCGTGCAGTGTTGTCCGGTTGCGACAGCCGTACTGACCGGCCAGACCGGTTATCCCTGTTATCACTGTACCGATCTGACCGCCATGTTACCGGACTATATCGATGCCTGGGGGAAAAATAACGCGCATTTTGATGCCATCTACAGCGGATTTCTGACCGGGGCGAAACAGATTTCGCAGGTGCTTGATTTCATCCACCACTTTCGGGAAGAACATACGCTTCTTCTGGTTGACCCTGTTATGGGGGATGACGGAAATGCTTATCCATTTTTTACTCCGGGGCTGTTAAACGGGATGAAAGAACTGACGCTTGAAGCAGACGTGATCACACCGAATCTGACGGAAGCCTGTCTGCTGGCAGACATCCCGGAAGATGCCTTACTCCACTGCCGGACGAACACGGATCTGCTGAAGCTGGCAGAAGATGTGGCACTGCGGCTGCAAAAAAAAGCCTCACACCCACAGGATGTCGTGATCACCGGTGTCAAATGCCGTGATGAGAAACATCCCGTCATTTATAATATTGCTGCCACTGCAAATGGAATTTACCGGCACGAATCGCCGTTTTTTGACCGGAGTTTTTCCGGAACCGGGGATCTGTTTGCCTCTGTATTGTGTGGCTGCCGCACAAAGGGCATGTGCACGGAAGATGCGATTCTGCTTGCAGGGAAATTCTTATCCCACAGTATCGGGGATACCATGAAAGAAAATACGCCGGGACGCGATGGCGTTAATTTCGAGAACTTTCTTATTGACCTGATTGCAGATTCAAGCGTATAAAAACGGGAAACCCGGAAACGAATTTCGCAATTGATTAATCCATACGATAGAAAGAAGGAATTGTTATGGCAAAAATTTTATATGTGTATAATGATCAGGTATATGCAAATATCACAAACAAATGTGACTGCAACTGTACGTTCTGTATCCGTAAACAGTTTGATGGTGTGGGCGATGCGGATACCCTCTGGCACAAAGCAGAGCCTTCTTTAAGTGAAATTATTGCCGCAATTGATGCCTTTGATTTCACCGGCTACAAAGAATTTGTTTTCTGTGGCTATGGGGAACCGACCTGTGCACTGGAGAATCTGATCGCCAGTGCCAGATATGTCAAAGAAAAAACAGGTCTCCCGATCCGTGTCAATTCCAATGGTCTGGGAAACCTGTATTATAAACGTGACATTGTGCCGGAATTAGCAGAGGTCGTAGACAGCATCTCCATCAGCTTGAACGAGGCAAATGCGGAAAAATATGAAAAAGTGACCCGCCCATCCTTCCCTCATGCCTATGAGGCAATGCTCGATTTTGCAGAGGAATGTGGAAAACTTATCCCACACACGCAGCTGTCGATCGTGGATATTCTTCCGGAAGAAGACATTAAGGCGTGTCAGCGCATCGCCGACAGCCGCGGTGTCCATCTGAAAGTACGTCCATGGGAGCACAGTGCATAAAGAAGTTACCGTTCTCATGCTTACCAGTGAACACCAGCGGCATTACAGTCCCAGCACATCCAGAAGGATCTGTTCATCTTTCTTTTGTTTCTGTGGATGCTGTAATTCCGCATCTGCCAGACGGGTACGGATATTCTGCATCCGCTGGTCCAGATCTGCACTGATCTGTGCACATTCGCTCAGTTCCTGTGCCAGACGCTCGGTTTCATCTGCCGGAATATTCTTTTTGTACCGCACTTTGTGCTCCAGACTCGCCCAGAAATCCATGGCAATGGTGCGAAGCTGTACTTCAACTTTCATTTCCCGTTTCTCATTCTTCAGAAAAATCGGCACTGCAACGATCAGATGCAGGCTGCGGTATCCGTTTTCCTTCGGATGCTTGATATAATCTTTCTGTTCGATCAGACGGATATCATCCTGCTGAAGCAGGCAGTCCGCCAGCAGATAGATATCTTCCGGGAAAGAGCACACAACCCGGATTCCTGCTATATCATTGATGTTCTGTTCAATCGCCGAAAGCGTCAACGGAATATTTTTCCGGCGCACTTTGCGCACGATTCCGTCCAGCGATTTCACACGTGTCTTGATGGACTCGATCGGATTACGGTCATATTCCAGCGAAAATTGTTCGTTTAACACTTTAAACTTCGTTTCTACTTCCATGATTGCGCACTTGTAATATGCCATCAGCGTATCCAGCGGTTTTGTATTTTCCTGCACAAAATCCAAAAATTCATCAGACATCAGATGGTTGCGGACTAAGTTTTCCGCCGCCTGCTGAAGCTGTGCATTTACTACTTTACTTAATTCGTTCATAAGTATTTCCTCTTTTTCTCCTGTAATTTTCTATATAAATAATTGTGAAATTCTTAGTTCCGACGGACTCCCGTGTGGTGGCTCCGGCTGCGGCCTCTCCGATACGCACTCAATATCCAGAATCAAGAATTTGCAGAAAGTGACTGCGTGGCTCCTTTGATGCTTTGTGTTCGTTCAAGTTTCGACAGCGGCGCGGTTTGTGTCCGTCTGCCAAGGACGCGTCCGAAGGATTTCGTGTCTGCCTAAGCGGAGTGCTTCAAAATACTGTGCCCGCGGGTCGTGTTTGCGACCACATTTATTGAAGACCATTCAAAAAAGTCCGTAGGGAGACATAACCGGGAGCGGGCGCCATAAAATTTTTGAAGTGCTCCGCTTAGGCAGACTAGAAATTCTGAGCGCATCCTTGGCAGACGGACACAAACCGCGCCGCTGTCGAAACGTTGCCCGGACACAAAATTAGAGCCACGCAATCACTTTCGCAAATTCTAAGATTCTGTCTAATTCGTGCGTATCGGAGAGGCCGCAGCCGGAGCCACCACACGGGAGTCCGCCGGAGCACAAACTTTCCCAATTGTTTTAAATAAAAAGAACTTCACGGAAATAAATTTCCATGAAGCTCTCCGCACATGGACTTTCCTGTCTGGTTTCCACATGCCTTTATTATAATGGATTCATCCGCAAAACGGAATAAATAAAGTCTGAACTTTTTCCGAATTTTATCTTAATCCTTGAACAGATCAGTAGAATAATAACGGTCTCCGCTGTCCGGAAGAAGAGCAACTACAGTCTTTCCCTTAAACTCCGGTCTCTTTGCCACTTCGATGGCTGCCTTTAATGCCGCTCCGGAAGAAATACCTACCAGCACACCTTCCTCTTTTGCAATATATTTGGAATACTCGAAAGAGTCTTCATTGGAAACCGGGATTACTTCATCATAAACCTTGGTATCGAGTGTGTTTGGAATAAATCCGGCTCCGATACCCTGAATCTTATGTGGACCTGCCTTTCCGGTAGACAATACTGCAGATGTCTCTGGCTCTACGGCAACGATCTTTACATCCGGGTTTTTGGATTTTAAATACTCACCAACACCTGTGATGGTTCCGCCTGTACCGACACCGGCTACAAATGCATCGACTTTTCCATCCGTATCTTCCCAGATCTCCGGCCCGGTTGTCTTCTTGTGTGCTGCCGGGTTTGCAGGGTTCTCAAACTGCTCCGGAATGAAGCTGTCTGCGATCTCTTTGTGAAGTTCCTCTGCCTTTGCGATGGCTCCCTTCATACCCTTGCTTCCATCGGAAAGAACAAGTTCTGCACCATATGCCTTGATGATGTTACGACGCTCAATACTCATGGTCTCCGGAAGAACGATGATCAGGCGGTAACCCTTTGCTGCTGCGATTGCCGCAAGACCGATACCTGTATTTCCGGATGTCGGCTCGATAATGGTGGAGCCCGGCTTTAATTTTCCGTCCTTCTCTGCCTGCTCAATCATCTCTTTTGCAATACGGTCCTTAACAGATCCTGCCGGGTTAAAGTACTCCAGCTTTGCAAGAAGTCTTGCCTCAAGGCCAAACTTCTTCTCGATGTGTTTGAACTCTACCAGTGGTGTATGTCCGATCAGTTCCAATGTTCCTTCATAAATATTTGCCATTTTATTATCCTCCAATTTACTCTCTCTGATTCAATCCCTTATTTTCATACTTCTTTAGTAGGAATTATCTGTTGTTATGAATATACACCCTTTCCCAAACGCTGTCAACTACTTTTTACGATATTATTTTATACCCCTAAAAAAATACACGACACTCCTTATATTTTACTCCGCTTTGCCACAATTAAGACTCCAAAATTTTAACAGAGCCAGAAACTGCACAAAATTCGTAAAGTATCCTATAAGAAGCATCGTGTATTTTTATCTATATGTGTATGAAAAACCCTCCGACTTTATTACTCGTCATCCTCATCGTCATCATCGTCCGCATCCTCACCGAGCAAAGCCTCTTTTAAAGTTCTCCAGCCAAGGACTGCACACTTCACACGCGCCGGCATATGGGCGATATCGCGGAGTGCCGATGCCTCCTCAAGAGAATCAATCTCCTCCTCGCTGGCATCGCCTTTGATCATTTTCATAAAGATTTTCCCCATCTGCAGGGCCTCTTCTTTTTTCTTTCCGACAATCATGCCAAGCATGATATCTGCGGAAGCCTGGGAAATCGCGCATCCGTCCCCGACAAATGCACCGTCGGTAATCGTGTCGCCATCCGTCTTTAATTTCAGGAAAATATCATCCCCGCAGCTCGGGTTGACACCCTCAAGCACAATATCCGCATCCGGCAGATCATGTTTAAACTCCGGGCGCACGTTGTGCTCGGTTAAGATTTCATTATAAAAACTTCTATTTTCCATATCCCATTCGCTCCCTTATACTTGCGATACCGGCTACAAATTTGTCGGCTTCTTCTTCGGTATTGTAAAACATAAAGCTTGCCCTGGTGGCGGAGCTGATGCCCAGATAATTAAGCAGCGGCTGCGCACAGTGATGTCCGGCACGCACACAGATGCCATCGGCGATTAAAATCTCGCTCACATCGTGTGGATGCACGTCATCAATTGTAAATGTAAGAATTCCGGTGTGTTCTTCGGCCCGGTCGGATCCAAGTACATGCACATGTGGAAGTTCTTTCAATCCGTCAAACGCACGCTTTGTCACGGCAAGTTCCCGCTCCTGCATCGTGTCAAACCCGACAGACTGTGCGTATTTTATGGCAACATGCAACGCTATGGCACCGGCAGCATTTACAGTTCCCGCCTCGAACTTATGCGGAAGTTCTGCGTATTTTGCGCTCTCGCGGGTCACGGATTCGATCATCTCGCCACCGGAAAGAAACGGCGGCATTTTCTTTAACAGTTTTTTCTTTCCATATAACACACCAATTCCCATCGGTCCGAAAATTTTATGTCCGGAAAATGCAAAGAAGTCTGCATCCAAATCCTGCACATTGACTGGCATATGCGGGGTGCTCTGTGCCCCGTCCACCACGATAATGGCATTTTTTTCATGTGCCATGGCTGCGATCTCTTTGACCGGGTTCACACGTCCGAGCACGTTAGAAATCTGTGTGATTGCTACGATTTTTGTTTTTTCCGTAATCTGTTCTTTTACCTGATCAAGATCCACCGATCCGTCCGTACGGCATTCGATAAACCGGAGTACCGCTCCTGTCTGCCGCGCAACCATCTGCCATGGCAGAAGATTGCTGTGATGTTCCATGATCGAAACGAGGATTTCATCCCCGGCATTTACATTGTTTAAACCATAGCTGTATGCCACAAGATTCATGCTCTCTGTGGTATTTCTGGTAAAGATGATTTCACGCGCGGATTTGGCTCCGATAAAATCACGCACGCCTTTTCTGGCATTTTCATACAGTTCGGTTGCTTCCACACTCAGTGGATAATTTCCACGCAGCGGATTTGCATTGTGTTTCAGGTAAAAATCGCGTTCTGCATCAATGACACACTGTGGACGCTGGGAAGTTGCCGCATTGTCGATATAGATCCATTCCCTGCCATCGACTGTATTTTCCCCGATTTCTGACAGCAGCGGAAAGTCCTTGCGATAATCGGTCATGCTACACCTCCCCAAGTTCTTCGTCAATCATTCTGGCAAAGCTGTCGTCTTTGATGATTCCTTTCAGGCGGTCAATGTTTGCTCTTGCCATAATATTTTCCGCATGCTCTTTGTCGATTCCGCGGCTGGCAAAATAAAACATGGTATCCTCATCAAGTTCCCCAATCGTTGCACCGTGATTACCAACGACATTTTCCTCGGAGCATAAGATCACCGGAACGGTTTTATTCTCCACATCATCGCCAAGCATCAGTACATTTTCCAGCTCGTTTCCGACAGAATCGGAAGAGCCGGTCTTAAAATCAATCGTTCCACGGAAGATCTTCTTTGCACCGTCGCGCAGGGCACCGCCCACGTTGATCTCACTCTCTGTATGTTTTCCATAGTGATTGACCACTTCATTCATGTCGATGATATGTGTGTGCTGCCCGATATAGCCGATATCGCTCCTAAAGGTGCTTGCATCGCCATTTAAGTTGATGGTCGTATCGGAATAGATATCTCCTTTTCCGAGATAAATCTGTACCAGCTCGATACGGGCATTTTTTGCACATTCTCCCTCAATCTGATTGTACACAAGAGAATTTTCTGCTGTGTGCTGCAGCTGCACCAGACGCACCCGTGCATGTTCTTCCACCGAAAGGCTTGTCCTTACGGCAAGTTTTTCCTCTGTCTGATAATCCATAAACACGGTCACCTGCTTACCTGCCGGTGCTATGATATGGATCTTTTTGCTGCTGTATCTTCCCTCTCCGGTAATGGAAAAGCGTACCTCTTCGGTGCTTCCCGCTGTCACGGTTTCCTCCGGAAGTTCTGTTGTATGTTCTTTGTCCCACGGAAGCTTGGTCTCGTTGACATGTAACCAATACCAGGTCTTCGATGGAAGTTTATTGATTGTCATTTCTGTCATTGTTCTCCTCCTAACCTATGCTTCCCTTCATCTCCAGCCGGATCAGGTTGTTCATCTCAACCGCGTACTCGACCGGAAGTTCCTTGGATACGTTGTCTGCAAATCCACTGACTAAAAGTGCCCGGGCATCTTCTTCCGTCATGCCTCGTGACATCAGGTAAAAGACGGCATCGTCGCTGATGCTTCCGATCTTTGCCTCATGTCCCACGGCTGCGTCTTTGGTACGGATGTCCATGGCCGGAATCGTATCCGAACGCGACTCGGAATCAAGCATCAGGGACTGACAGGATACTGCTGATTTTGATCCTTTGGCATCCTTTGCCACAACCACGCTGCTTCGGAAGGTACTGATTCCGCCGTCCTTGCTGATGGAACGGGTATTCATATAGGAGCTGGTGTTTGGTGCGGCGTGTACCACTTTGGCACCGGTATCCAGATTCTGTCCGTGTCCGGCGAATGTGACACCGGTGAATTCCATTTTGGCACCCTCCCCCTTTAAAACGCTCATCGGATACAGGCAGCCCACATGGGAGCCAAACGATCCGGAAACCCACTCGATCGTTCCGCCTTCCTCAACGGAGGCACGCTTGGTATTCAGGTTGTACATATTCTTGGACCAGTTCTCGATGGTGGAATAACGAAGCTTTGCATTTTTTTTGACGAACAGCTCCACGCAGCCTGCATGCAGGTTTGCTACGTTATATTTCGGAGCGGAACATCCCTCGATGAAATGAAGGCTTGCGCCCTCGTCCACGATGATCAGTGTATGCTCAAACTGACCGGCTCCTTTGGCATTCAACCGGAAATAAGACTGCAGCGGAATGGACACATGCACGCCCTTTGGCACATAGACGAACGAACCACCGGACCATACGGCTCCGTGCAGTGCTGCAAACTTATGGTCATGCGGGGTGACAAGTTTCATGAAATACTTGTGTACCATGTCCGCATATTCCCCTTTTAAGGCGCTCTCCATATCGGTATAGACAACGCCCTGTGCGGCAACTTCGTCTTTGACATTGTGATATACCAGCTCAGAATCGTACTGGGCACCGACACCGGCTAAAGATTTGCGCTCGGCCTGCGGAATACCCAGACGCTCAAACGTCTCTTTGATGTCTTCCGGCACATCCTTCCAGGATGCCTGCATTTTGGAATGTGGGCGGACATAGGTGGCAATGTGATCCATGTCCAGTCCCTCAATTGACGGTCCCCAGTCCGGAACCGGCATCTCATTGTAAATCTGTAAGGACTCCAGTCGGAACTGCTGCATCCATGCCGGATCGCCCTTTTCTTTGGAAAGCTGCTCCACGATCTGTGGGGTCAGACCTTCTTTCATTCTGTATGCATCTTTTTCCTCATCGCGGATATCATAGATGCTGCGGTCGATATCTTCTACCTGACTCTTTTCTCTCATTTCGCACGCACCTTTCTTACTGTTCAAATTCCTCAAAACCGTTTTCGTTGATCTCATCTACTAAGGAAGCATCTCCGTTCTTTACGACTTTTCCTTCATCCATAACGTGGGTGACATCCACATGCAACGACTCTAAGATTCGTGTGCTATGGGTGATAATCAGAAGGCTTCCTTTGCATTTTTCTTTGTAAAGCTGGATGCCCTTTGATACGGTACGGACAGCATCCACATCCAGTCCGGAGTCGGTCTCGTCAAGGATTGCAAGCTTTGGCTCTAACATAAGCATCTGCAGAATTTCTGCTTTTTTCTTTTCACCACCGGAGAAGCCGACATTTAAATCACGTTCTGCATAGGACTCATCCATGGAAAGAAGTTTCATGGTCTCGGTCAGTTTTTTCTTGAAATCCCACAGACGGACACGCTTTCCGGTCTTCTGCTCGAGTGCATTACGGATAAATGCGCTCAATGTCACCCCCGGAACTTCCAGCGGATTCTGGAAGGAGAGGAAGATTCCCTTTTTGGCACGCTCATTCACCGGCATCTCTGTGATGTCCTCTCCGTCAAAGAAAATCTGTCCGGATGTGATGGCATATTTCGGATGCCCGGTGATGGCATAGCCCAGGGTGGATTTTCCGGTTCCGTTCGGTCCCATCAGAACATGCACTTCGTCTTTTCCAACTTCTAAATTTACTCCGTGTAATATTTCTTTATCTTCAACGTTTACGTGCAGATCTTTGATCTCTAATAAATTTTTTTCAGACATTTGTATTTCCTCCATATAAAACATGTTGTTTAACTTTCACAGGAATGCGTCTTCTGTGAAATCATATCCTCAAGGGTATGCTTCTCAAGGTAATCATTGATCACAGCTTCCAGTCCCTGCCAGAACGGAAGTGTGGTACACTCTGCGGTGCTCTCGCACTTTTTCCCACCTTCACACAGGCACGCGACCGGAGCTAAATTTCCTTCGATCAGTTGAAGGATCTCAATTACTTTATATTCCGACGGTTGTTTGATCAGACGGTAACCGCCACCCTTTCCGCTGGCACTCTCAAGCATCTTCCCTTTTGTCAGTATGGTCATAATACTTTCAAGATATTTCAGGGAAATGCCCTGCCTTGTGGCAATTTCTTTGACCGGAATGAATTCTCCGGAATTGTGCTGCGCAAGATCGACCATCACACGCAGTGCATATCTGCTTTTTGCGGATATCATCATATCGTTTTACCACCTCGTTTCATGAAATACGACCGCAGCGTATTCCGTGAGTTCTACGGTGTGATTATAAGCCTACTCCCCTACTATGTAAATAGGGAAATGTGGAAAATCATGTTTTTCTTCCAGTACAAATTGCTGTTTAACTGCGTAGTCTGGGGTCTTTTGTTTTTCAGAGGGACGGATTTGCGGGGATTGTTCTAAATATAAGTTTTTTCGATGCGACGGAAGAAGGGGGACATTCTCTTTCTCCAGAAAAATTTACAAGTCAGCGCCGATGTTGATTTCAGGTTGATTTGACAAAGGTTTTACTTTTATGCTATTAACGTTACATGATGGAACTACGGCGCAGTTGCAAATTTGTTCTTCCGAAAGAAATGTCCCCCTTCTTCCTGGGGATTGGAGAAACTATAAGTAAAAGAATGATGCCCGCAAATCCTGTCTGTGGAACAAATATAAAGGAACCAGAACTTGCAGTTAAAAGGATGCCTCAAAAGCAGCTACGAATCCCATAAACTGGAATAAGCATAAAAATACCCTGTTAAATCACTTGATGATAAGACCGGGTCTCTATAGATGAAAAATTAAAGGTTTAGGTGACGGTTTTCCGAAATTTTTATGCATGAAATCAGGAAATGTCACCTATATAGTAAAAATTGCTTCTCCAGATACCGGTTTTTAGAAAAAGTGGTATCTGGAGAAGCAATTTTTGATCTATAGAGACTTTCCGGTATCTGAATGTTAAATTTTCAATATATAGGTACCGCAATGGTATCTTTTACATGAATTTTATTGGTATAGATACCACGATGGCATCTTTTACTGAATTTTATTGATATAGGTATCACGATGATCTTTCCTATGATCTTCCACAACGACACCGATGGTCTTCGTTCTCCTCGTCTTTAGATTTTTGGCAATATAATTCGGAGTATAATTCAGTTCTTCAATTGCTTTGAGTACCCTCTGCTTTGTCTCCTGACTGGCATTTGGTTTCCCATTGATAATATTGGAAACGGTCGCAATCGAAACATTACAGTATTTTTACTATTTCTTTAATTGTAACCATAACACCGCCTCTTTCACTGACTGCATAAATAATATCTTTATTATACGTTATACCTGTACCTGCACTCAACCATAAAAGCACAAAAAAACGGTATTTTCTATAAAATGAAAAAAGACCCACGAATCTCTCATGAGTCTTTCTCCATTTTAGTTTTTCTGCAAAATTTATTTATTTTTTACAGTGACTTTGCACTTATTTGTGATACCGTTAGATTTTACAGTAATGGTAACTTTTCCTGCTTTCTTTGCCTTGATCACACCCTTGGAAGATACGGCTGCGATCTTAGTATTCGAAGATTTGTAAGTTACTTTTCCAATGCTTCCCTTTACGCTTAACTTCGCAGTCTTACCTTTTTTCAGGGTTACTGTCTTTTTGTTTAAGGTTGGATTTTTAATGGTAATTTTTACCTGTCCACTTACACCGTTGTTAGTTGCGGTGATGATAACAGAGCCTTTCTTTACAGCGGTAACTTTACCGTTGGCATCTACTTTGGCTACCTTCGGGTTGCTGCTGGTGTAGGTTGTAATTCCGCTTCCGGATACGACATTTGCAAGGATATTGGTCTTACCCTTTACGTACAGTGTGGTATTTTCACTGACAACTGCAACTTTTGTGTCACGCTTGATATAGCTGATGGAAGAACCGTCCGGAGTCTCAAAAGTAAGGATGGTTGCCTCACCTTTCTTTGTGATGGCGTACTTGCTGGCCTTTGTAAGATCCTCTCTGTCGGTTGAGATGTATACACCACTGCTTGCATCTTCTTTTCCATCATTGTCATATGCATAAAATGTAAATGGACTCTCGGTATATGTTCCGGTTCCATTCGGATCGAAATACGTCACTCCGGTTCCGTCCGCTTTCAGTTCACAATACATTTTTGCGTTTTTATACTGCGGATTGCTGGTATATGCGGACATATCTGCATCCCAGACACCTGCTAAAACGCTCTGCTGTGCTGCGGTATCTGCATTCTTCATTTCTGCAAGATTTTCGGTACAGAATAAAGCGATGCAGTTTTGGATCATCTGCTCGTTTTTCTCTGTCAGTGCACTCTTTAAGATACCGGAGCCTACCCAGTTTGCATATTTTCCAGTGTTGAGTTTTAACAGTTCTGTCAGATCGCTGCCGTAACGGAATTCAATGTGATAGGTTGTTGCCGGAGTATCCGGGCAGAGGAATACATACTTAAACTCATCCTCGTTTTTGTCTGTGCTCTGGAATACATAACCTTCCATCACACCGCTGAGTGCATCTTTTTTCAAAAACTTATACTTATGGGAAACTTTTTTGCTGTCGCTTGTGGTAAATTCTACTTTGCCACCGTCCTGGAAAGAAACTTCCTTTACATCATTGATAAATCCACAGTAAAATGTATTTGGATCTGCTTTGTCACCGTAGGTCGTAGAACCCACGGAAGCCTTCAGCGTCTTTACGGCTTCTGCTGCAGCACTCCCTCCGACAACGGCTGCTGCGTCATCGTTCCAATACTTATTGTATTTTACATCAAATAATGCATCCTTGAACAACTGGATGTAATCGCCTTTTACCGCGGTAAATAATTTTTCTGCCTTGGAGCTGTCGGACTCCTCTGCCGGGATCGTTGGTACACTTGTGTTGGTGCCTGCCGCCATAACCGGTGCTGCAGATGTTCCTGCTACCGTAATGGACAATAACAGTGCGAGTAATGCTTTGCGCATCCTTTTCATAATTCTTCTCCTTTCAAATCTCAACAGTTAGTCTATTATAACTGCTGTTAGTTTTTCATTCCTATAGTAGTCTTTTCCATGTTCCGTGTCAAGAAGTGATTACAAAATAACCTGGATTTTATCACGCTTAACCAATATGAAAATCTTCCAGAAACAGAAAGAATGGAAGTCTTTGACGGAATATGCTATGCCATGATTTGATGTAAAATTAAATGATTCTCCACTTACGATTGTGCAGCCCGATTTGATGATGGTATGCGATAGAGATAAATAGATCAAAACCGTTACCATTTGCAGAAATCTCTGCACGGTAACGGTTTTCATGTTATTGTTTCGGATTTACCACATTTCCCTGTACGACCTGTCCTGGCTCCTGTCCCTTTCTCATTCCACGTACCACCTGCACATTTCCGAGAATCAGATAATCCATCTCACGCTTTGTAATCTTCATGAAATTCTTTCGTGAAATATAGTAGAACAATACGCCCAAAAGAATCCATACAACCAGCGCAATAAACGATTGTGGTGCCATAAATGCCGGAGAACCCGGTATAATCAAAAGTAACAGGATTGCAACCGAGATAAAGCAGCCTCCCATGGCAACTGCCGGATGAATCCGGTTGGTATCCGTCGGATCACCATATTTCTTTAACAATATATATGCCCCGGCACAGGTAAAGAAATATCCAAATGCCGTTCCGACAGAACACATATCAACTACCCAGCCAATGACTTCCCTGCCGAAAAACGGACAGATGCAGCAGATAATGGTAACAAATACGACACAAAATGACGGTGTCTTATGCTTTGGATGAATTTTTCCAAATGCCGAAGGAAGCATTTTTGCCCTTGCCATGCCAAAAAGCAGACGGCTGGAAGTCATGAAAAAGCCATTCATGCCAGTGAAGATTCCCATGCATACAGCAATTGCTACAAAGCCCACACCCAGTCTGCCCATTGCAAGGTCAAGGACAGCTCCTGTATGCCACTTAACCGGTGCACCGGAAGCATCTTTCATGGTAAGCACCTGCTGCCACGGCAACACACTATCTGTGACAAGTGCCATAGCTCCGTAAATAAGTGCTCCCACAATTAAAGCCGAAATAATCAGTTTCTTACATTTCTGCGGTGGAAAATCATATTCTTCTGCCGCCTGTGGAATACAGTCAAATCCTACATATAAAAAAGGTGCCAAAGCAAGAATTGAAACAAATCCACCACCGAAACTTTTCCCTCCTGCCCCATATGCCGGAGCCAGATTTGCTGCATCAAAGGAACCTGTCAGAACGGTTCCGGCAACAGAAACCGCAACTGCTGCACACATGATCAAAACCATTGCCAGCTGCAGATTTCCAACTGATTTTGCTCCACGATAATTCATAATTCCAAACAATACAATAAAAAACAAAGATAATGCCACTTCTCCCATATACACATCATAGCCTGCAATGGTATACAGATATCCACGATTAAATACTCCCGGAAACAGATACGACGCAAGCACCGGAAGGGCCGTCGCGTTCAGTGCGACAATTGACAAATATCCCAGCGAAAGCATCCATCCACAGATATAAGATGCGGTTCGCCCAAACCCTTTGTATGCATAAGCAAACTCACCACCTGCCACAGGAAATTTGGCGATCATGTATGAATAACTGTATCCCACTACGATCATAAGCAGACCACCGACCAGAAATCCTAAAAACAGAGGCAATGGACCGCCGGCTCTCTGTGTCCAGAGTCCCCCCTGAATAAAGCATCCCCATCCAATAATTGATCCTACCGCTACTGCCCAGATAGATCCGGGTCCCATAGACTTTTTTAATTTTGTTCTCTTTTCCGCCATACGGATTCCTCCATTCTATCCCTGCTCAGTCTTCGTCTTCCCGTGTTTCCTCGCTGATCGTATATGCCTCTTCGATGTCTGAAACAAAGATTTTTCCATCTCCATAGTGGCCATACGCTCCGCTCTTGGCACTATTGACAATAATATCCACCACTTCATCTTTTTCCTTATCCTCAACTGTTATATAGAGCATGCTTTTTGCCATTTCCTGATACAGCACATCTCCTACCTGAATTCCCTTTTCTTTTCCTCTGCCGGAAATCGCCCACTTTGAAAATGCGAAATAACCATTTTCTTCCAGTGCTTTTATAACATCCATTACTTTTTCCGGTCTTACAATTGCTGTAACTAATTTCATAGTAGTATTCTCCTTTTCCACTTTTGTATCATTAATACGAAAAAGAGGTCAGGTATCCTGTACCTGACCTCCTCGTCATGATTATTATCTTAACACATAATAACTACAAAAACAAACTAATTTGCAAGATACCGGTACATTTTATCAAGCATTTCATCCGTAATTTCCACTGGATTATTATAAAGGTTCGGATGTCTGCTGATTTTCACAAGCTCCGCAATCTGTTCTTCTTCCAGATGCAGGTCTTTTAAATCGCACCGCAGTCCCAGTTTCTGTTTCAATGCAAAAATTGCATCGGCAAGTGCTTCTGCATCCGCAAATCCCAATGCCTTTGCCAGTGTTTCCACACGCTCTGATCCGGTTCCCCTTGCGTTAATACGGACAAAATAATCCAGTGTCAGCCCACATGCTTCTCCATGCGGAATATGATATATGTTCGTCAGTGGAAAGGAACATGCATGGGAAGAAGTCGTTTTAGGAAGTGTGAATGCCAGCCCTGCAATGACAGATGCCTCGCACATTTTTTCCCTTGCTTCTTCATCCGATGGATTCTTATATGCCCGATAGAGATACTTAAATACAAGTGCCGCTGCATGAATCGCCAGCGTATCACAAATCGGCTGATGTCCCTTACTCCAATACCCTTCTATCGCATGGGACAACACATCAATTCCGGTTCCTGCTGTCACAGCCGGCGGCATGGTATAGGTCAGTTCCGGATCAATGATTGCTGCTTTCGGATAAAATCCTTCCGATACAATCGGTGCCTTTTTCCCATTTGCATGATCCGAAAGAACCGATACACAGGTCACCTCACTTCCTGTTCCTGCGGTAGTCGGAATCGCAATCAGCGGCAAATGTTCCGGTGGAAGTGCAACCCCCGTCCCATGGTATTTCCGGATAGAATCCTGTGTCAAAGCCACGCTTGCAGCAGCCTTTGCACAATCCATCGGACTTCCGCCTCCCAGGGCAACCACAAATCCGATATCATTCTGACGGATAATTTCCGCACAGGCATCCACTTCCGTGACATCCGGATTTGGAGATACATCCCCGAAGGAAGCAACCAGCATTCCTTCGGATTCTTTCATAATTTTTTCTGCCAATCCACTTTTAAAAAAGAAAGGTCCGGCTACCAGAAGCCCGCGGGCACACCCCAGTTCCTGCGCTATTTTTTTTATTTCCTGTACCCTTCCTTTTCCAAAGTAAATCTTAACAGGCTGTAAATAATCCCAGTTCATACGCATTCCTCCGGTTAATCACAATATTTCTCATCTACCATGGTCAGTACTTCATCCAGTATTGGCAGATACTCCTTTAACTCTTCCTCTGTAATAATCAAAGGCGGGCAGATCTCTATGAAGTTTTCACGTCCGAATGTTGCAAATCCACGCTTCTTTAATTCTGCAAAAATCCATGGCATCACCGGACCAGGTACTCCATATTCCTGCATCGGCTCTCTGGTTTCCTTGTTCTTTACAACTTCTAAGGCTCCAAATAATCCAATGCATCTTGCCTCACCGATACATTTATGTTTCTTTACCATCTCATCCATAAACGGAGCTACGATTTCATGCATCTTTGCCACATGTCCCTCGATATCATGCTCCTTATAATAAGTCAGCGCTGCAACACCCGCTGCACATGCTAATGTATGACCGCTGTAGGTAAGTCCACACTGCAGAACATGTTCCTCAAAATATTCTGCAACCGCTTTACCTACAATACAGCCTCCAAGCTGCACATAACCACAGGTAACACCTTTTGCAAATGTAATAATATCTGGTTTGATATCGAAATTCATAAAGGCAAATGCTTTTCCTGTCCGGTAAAAACCTGCCATAACCTCATCACAGATTAAAAGAATTCCATATTTATCACATAACGCCCGCACGCCTTCCATATAACCGTCTGGTGGAAGAATCACTCCATTTGCCCCGACGATGGATTCCATCACAATCGCAGCTACATTCTGCGGACCCTCATACCGAAGCTGCAGATCCAGTGCATCCAGATACTTCTTTGTTACTTCAGCATCGTCCACTCCTTTTGTATAGCCATCACGGTACATCTGCGGATTCATGAAATGTACAAATCCATTCGCACCTCCGATTTCTGCTGCATATCTTCTCCAGTCACCGGAAGCATTGGATGCACCAAGGGTTGCTCCATGATAACTTCTGTAGCAGGAAAAAATTTTTGTTCTGCCGGTTACCATACGTGCCATTTTAATTGCATTTTCATTGGATTCGGCTCCACCGTTTGTAAAAAATACTCTCTTATATGTATCTGCGCCTGCCAGTTCTACCAGCATCTTGGCAAGCACACTTTTCGGTTCGGACGCATAAGCCGGAGCCATAAAACACATCTTATCTGCCTGCTTTTTGATTGCCTCTACAATCTCTGGAAGTTCATGTCCCAGATTTGAACATACCAGCAGGGAAGCCATATCAGCATATTTTTTCCCGTCATAATCGTAAAAATAAATTCCCTCTGCTCTTTCCACCGGTAATGCATCTACACCGGATTTTGACCATGACTGCATTACGTAATCTTTGTGCATCTGTGCGATTTCTTTTCCTGTTAAACTCATAATTGTATCCTCCTTCATGCTTTGAACTTTTGCTTATTTTTTCGATAAACAGACCATTTCTTTGGTTACTGTAAAATAGAAAAAGCGTCCATCTCACAGATTCTTTCTGTGATTGGACGCCTTTGTCTGATCTGTCTTTATATTAGCGCATAAAAAAAGCAGATACAATGTTTCAAAGTCTAATTTTTTTTGTACTTGAGTACAAATTCTATTTGTGAAGTATCTGACAGATGCCAAATCCGAGCATAACCTGCAAACGATTTTCCAATCTGGTCAGATCCATCTTTAAAATCTCCGATGCCTTATTGATTTTATAGTTTACGGTATTCCGGTGGACAATCAGCTCATTCGCTGTATCCTGCAGACTGCCGTCATGCCGGAGATAGCATTGCAGGACGCCTGCCAGATCGGTATGGTGCAGTGCATCATATTCCAGAAGCGGCTGTACCGTATCTTCTACATACCCCTGCATGACTTCTTCGTCTTTTAATGCAAACAAAATGCGAAACATCCCCGCATTTTTATAAAATACAAGTTTATGCCGGCCGCAGCATTGTTCGCCTGGAATATTTCCCATAACTGCTACATCTGCCATCTGATTTGCGGTCTCATAACTTTTATACAGCCGGCGAAGTCCTTCTGCCTGGTTTCCCACACAAAAAAGGGCAGTCTCCCATTCTTTTAGTTCCTGACAAAAATGTTCAAAAATATAAGTCAGCACATCTTTTTTCTCTGTCCCGGTATAATCGCATAAAACCAGTACCAGCTGTTTTTCCTGCGCACAGCAAAGTATTCGCTTATAATTACAGCGCAAATGGCTGCTCAGCCGCGAATAAAGCTGCTCCATACGCTCGCCTTCCACTGTATTTTTCTGCATCTTCACCCGGATCGTAACTGCTGTATAAATACTGTCTGCCATATACCCCTTCCTCATAAGTGGAACGGTATACAATTCTTCTTGTGCCGGACACAAAAATGCATTATTAAGTGCTGCGGATACCTCAATCCGACTCTGCTGTTCTTTTGTGATGTCAAAACAGATAATCCGCATAATTTCTGCCATGTGGATTTTCCACGGCACTTCAAATACCGGAAACGCTTTTTCATTTGCAAAATCCAAAACATCCTGTCCGATTTTCTCAACATAAGGTCCAATATTGATCACAATCCCGCTGGCTCCGTTGCGATATACTTCCTGCACAAGCCGAAGCAGCGGTAACTTCTCACTGATTCCGATTCCTGTCGTAAAAGTAAGTTCCTGCCCCTGTAAAAAAGCAGAAATGGTATCACTATCGACCATATGGGTCCAAAGGACTTCCCGATCCAGCCCTGCTTCCCCAGCAACCAGTTTCATCTCCAGATGTTTCACCTGTTTTACAATCTCTCTCAACGTAATACTCATGTTTCCCCCGCTACAATATCAATGATAAACCGGATACCAGAAGAAGTACATACGTCAGGTTCAAAAAGACTTTCTGAGATACCTTTTTTACCAGTTTCTTCCCAAGCCAGGTCGCCATAAACAAAGGAATAATACTGATTAAAATTAACCTGATATTTCCCTCTGTAAAAACGCCCTGCCGTACCTGTGATACCAGAAGTATAGAATTTAACACCACCCATACCGGTGCAAGGGTTGCGCGGAATTCTTCCTTCTCTTTTAATACCTGTGCTGCATAAACAACAAGCAGCGCCCCTCCGGAGACAAACATTCCGTGGATCACTCCTGCCAGTAACAAAATAACCAGCAAAAGTGCTTTGGGCAGGGTACGCTGTCTGTGACACAACAGATTTTTCCCTGCAATCAATAGGATAATCACACCATAAATAATCAGAAGTATCTGCTCGGATGGCACTGTTTTACAGATCTGAATACCAATTGCCATGCCTGCAACCATACATACGCAGATCTTTATAACTTCTTTTTTATTCATATGATGATAACTCATCACTGCAATCATCAGTCCGGACAACAGCGCCATAACATTGAGCACCACCTTTGCGTTATCCATACCAAGCAGATATATCGATGGCGGCATGGCAAGCACTGTCCCGGCAAATCCGGTAATCGCCTGAATTACATTTGCAACAAACAACACAAATAAAAAAATAATCTCTTTCATATCATTTCCTCTTTTGGTGTTGTCTGTTTATCGTACAAAAATAAGCCTGGATTCATTATAGCATTCACTGCTTCTGAAATCCAGACTTATGTTTCGCTATTCTGTTTCAATTGTTCCACCGCACAGCACATGATCGTCCTGATAAAAGACAGCAGCCTGGCCAGGCGTCATGGCACGCTGCGGTTTGTCAAACTGTGCCAGCAGTGTTCCATCCGGCTGCGGATACAGCGTACACGGTGCACCTGCATGCGAGTAGCGGATTTTACCGATAGCCTTGACCGGCCCGGTCAACTTTTCTTCTGCCATATAATTGATATTATCCACATGACAGTCACGAGAAAACAGACTCTCGGACTTGCAAAGCACGACTTCGTTTGTCTGCGGGCGAAGTTCCCTGACAAAAATAGGCGTGGATGAAGAAATGCCAAGACCCTTGCGCTGCCCGATCGTGTAATGAATCAGCCCGCGGTGCTGTCCCATAATGTTTCCTTCTTCATCGACAAAATTACCCGGTTTGCTTTCTTTTCCGGTCTCCTGTGTAATAAAAGAGGCATAATCATGATCTGGTACAAAACAGATATCCTGACTATCATGCTTTGTGGCAACCGGAAGCCCGATCTCCTCTGCGATCTGGCGGATATGAGGCTTATCATAATCTCCCACCGGCATCAGGGTACGGGAAAGCTGATCCTGTGTCAGATTGTAAAGTGCGTAGGTCTGATCCTTCGCCGCTGTAACGGAATTGCGGATCGTATAGCGGCCATTCGGCAGCTGCATGATACGCGCATAGTGTCCGGTGGCAATATAATCCGCACCGATCTCCAGTGAACGATGAAGCAGTGACTCCCACTTGACATAACGGTTGCAGGCGATACACGGATTTGGTGTACGCGCTTTTTCGTATTCTGACACAAAATAATCAATGACATATTTGTGGAAATCTTCCTTAAAATTCATCACATAATAAGGAATTTCCAGACGCTCCGCCACGCGGCGGGCATCCTCCACTGCAGAAAGTCCACAGCAGCCACCTTCCTGTGACTGCACAAAGACATCCTCATCCTGCCAGATCTGCATAGTGACACCGATTACATCGTATCCCTGTTCTTTTAACAGATAGGCCGCCACGGAGGAATCCACACCTCCGGACATGCCGACAACTACTTTTTCTTTCATTTAATACTCCTCTTCCGGAGCCTCTTCCTTCTCACTGATATCATTGACCGGACGCTCTAATCCCTCGATCTTGATATTGTGTTTCTCTGCATAATCCCATAAAGCAGCATGAATTGCTTCCTCTGCCAGCAGGGAGCAATGCACCTTCACTGGTGGAAGTCCGTCGAGTGCTTCCATAACGGCCTTGTTGGTTACCTGCAGTGCTTCCTGGATCGTCTTGCCCTTTACAAGCTCGGTTGCCATACTGCTGGTTGCCACTGCTGCACCGCAGCCGAAAGTTTTAAATTTTGCCTCCTGGATGATGCCATTGTCATCAATATCCAGATACATACGCATGATGTCTCCGCACTTTGCATTTCCAACAGTGCCAACACCACTTGGGTTCTCAATCTCTCCTACGTTTCTTGGGTTATTAAAATGGTCCATTACCTTTTCGCTGTACATTTTGTTTCTCTCCTTCTGCAAAATATTCTATCCGTTTTTCCGCACAAAATCCTCATACAGAGGAGACATGCTGCGCAGACGTTCGATAATTGCCTTCAATTTATCTACCGTATAATCAATATCTTCCATGGTTGTCTTCTCGGAAAGTGTCAGACGAAGACTTCCATGTGCAATCTCGTGTGGCAGTCCGATTGCTAAAAGCACGTGTGACGGATCTAATGATCCGGATGTGCAGGCGCTTCCGCTGCTGCCACAAATGCCCGCCTGATCGAGAAGGATCAGCATGGATTCTCCCTCGATAAACCGGAAACAGAAGTTTGCATTATTTGGAAGACGGTCGGTACGGTCTCCGTTTAAGCGGGTGTACGGGATCTCTGCAAGCACACGTTCGATCAGATGATCACGCAGTTTTACTTCATACTCCGTGTTCTTTTCCATATTGGCAACTGCAAGTTCCGCTGCTTTTCCAATTCCAACGATACCCGGAACATTGTGTGTGCCGGCACGGCGCTGACGTTCCTGTGCACCTCCGTGAATGAAAGAACGGATCTTTACGCCTTTGCGGATATACATGACTCCGATTCCCTTTGGTCCGTTGATCTTGTGACCGCTGGCACTGAGCATGTCAATATTCATCTCGTCCACGTTGATCGGCACATGTGCAAATGCCTGTACCGCATCGGTATGGAACAGTACCCCGTGTTTCTTTGCAATCGCACCGATTTCCTTCAGTGGCTCGATGGTTCCGATCTCGTTGTTTGCTGCCATGACAGAGATGAGAATTGTATCCGGACGGATGGCTGCCTCAAGCTCGTCCAGTTTAATCTTACCATTTTCATCCACACCGACATAAGTCACTTCAAATCCGTGCAGTTCCAGCCACTGTGCTGTGTGCAGGATCGCATGGTGCTCGATCGCGGATGTGATAATGTGCTTTCCCTTGCTGCTGTATGCCTCTGCGGTTGCTTTGAGTGCCCAGTTATCGGACTCGCTTCCGCCTCCGGTGAAATAAATTTCCTCGGTCTTTGCCCCGATCACATCTGCGATCTGCTTTCTTGCTTTTGCAACCGCACGCTCCGACTCTCCTGCAAAGCTGTAAATAGCTGCCGGATTACCGTAATGCTCCGTAAAATACGGGAGCATCACATCAAGAACTTCCGGGTATACCTGTGTGGTAGCCGCATTGTCCAGATAGATTAATTTACTCATACTCTTCCTACTTTCTTTTCTTTTTTAATAAGGAGCACATCGCATGAGATATCTCTTCGAGATACCTCATATCACATAATCCCCATTTTTTTCTCTCTGCCAGTCAACCAGATCCTGCAATGTGATATGATCTACCACACTACAGATGGCATCATTGATCTTTTTCCAGAGAATCAGGGTAACACATTCTTCCCGTTTCTCACAGGCAACATCGTCTCCCTCGTCGAGGCATGCAACCGGTGCCAGCGATCCCTCGGTCAGGCGGAGAATCATTCCAACCGTATACTCCTCCGGTGCTTTACGCAGCAGATATCCCCCCTGCGCTCCGCGCACACTACGCACATAACCGGCACGGTTTAAAACAGAAATGATCTGCTCCAGATATTTGTCAGAAATCTCCTGCCGTCTCGCAACATCTTTTAAACTGATCGGCGCTCCTGTGTTGTTCAATGCCAGATCCAGCATCAGTCTCATGGCATATCTGCCTTTTGTTGAAATCTTCATGATAATCTATCTCTTCTTTCTTAAAAAAATGTACAGCATTTAAAGCTTAGTATTCCTACTAAGTTACTATACATTGATAAGATAGATTTGTCAATCTATTATCAATCGATATTTTTCCTGCTTTCTTTGCGCATTTGTTTCTGGCGGTACATATTCTGATCGGCAAGTGACAAATACTCATCTATAGTCTCTTCTCCCCCCGCAAACGTCAGCTCTACACCGATACTGATCATAATGTTTTCCTTGGTCAGCCGGCTCTGCACATGATCCGTGTACTGTTGTGCCTTTTCGGAAGTCGCATATGGGAAAAATCCGATGAACTCATCGCCTCCGTATCTGCATACATATCCCTGCTGTGGGCATTCCTCCTCCAGAACCTGCGCAATTCTTATCAGTACCTGATCTCCAAATTCATGTCCATATGTGTCATTCACAGATTTAAAATCATCCGCATCCACAAAGACAAGCGCACATGCTATTCCCTTTTCCTGATACTTTGCAAATGCCGGACGGATAATGTCCGTATATGCAATCCGGTTACAGATACCGGTCAGCGGATCCCTGTTGTACAGCATCTGGAGTTTGTTTGCTGCATTCTCCAGCTGTTTTTGCTTAAACTGCGTTTCCAGTGTCTTTACAATCGTGCTGTGAATGTCATAATAATATGGATTATCATACAGAAAGCGTCCGTTTTTCATTACCAGATAGCCAACCGACTGTTCCCGGAAATGAATCGGGGTAAACAGATAGGCATTCTGGCTTCCTGTTTCTTCCAGATGGCGGTTCAGTTCCCTGACATTGGCAAATGCCATTCTCTTATGGTTCTCAAATCCATCTGCCACCACAAGATTCTTTTCATCATAGCCTTCCACCGGAAAATCCGTATCCTCATCGGCCGCAAACAGCTTGCGATCCACCACAAAATATACCCCGTCACATCTCAGTTTCTGGAAATAGTCAACAATATATTCAAAAATTTCCCGGAAACCATTGCACCTTGCCATCTGCGCTTCCAATTCCACGAGAAGGGAATCATCTTCATCTTTTTTGACCGTTGCAACAATCTTTTCCCTTAAATATTCGCGGTAGTTTACCATGCCGTTATTCGGACAGCCACAGCTTTCTCCGTAAATACAGGTAACCGGAATATAGTTGCGTTCTTCCACCGGTTTTCCTTCCCAGATACGGAGCAGTACATCCACACAAAGCTTTCCGATCTCCTCCCGGTCCTGAAATACAGTCGTAATCTGCGGACGGAAATAGGCTGCCTTATCCAGATTATCAAAGCCCGTCACCAGAAAATCGTCCGGTACGCGGTACCCCCACTGTTCTGCCTCTGCACAGATTCCTGCCGCAATATTGTCATTTGCACAGACAAACACATCCGGAAGTTTCGAGCCGCTATGGACATACTCCCGCATATAGTTCACGCCGGTCTCATAGTCGTAATCCCCACATAAAATCGGATTGTCATCCAATGTCATTCCATATTTTTTCAGGCATTCGCAGTACGCAGCAACACGTTCCAGATTTCCGAAAGCATCTTCCGGGCCTCCGGCAAAAACAAATCTGCGGCATCCATGCACTTCGTATAAATGTGTCATAAATTCACGGATCGGACGCCGGTTATCTGCACCCACATAATAAAATCCGTTGATATACCAGTCCAGAGAAAGAACCGGAACCCCGCAATTCTGCAGGCGTTCTACAATCTTTTCTTTTTGCCGGACATCCACAATATTGCTTCCATCCAGTATAATTCCATCAAACGCTGACAGATCCGGCAGATTATAAATATTATATTCGCCTGTATTATGCAATGCATCTTTGCTCCAGTTGCCATAACAATTGTACTGATACAAAGCAATATCCTCATCCAGTTCCCTGATCCGCCGGATGATCCCATCTACCCAGGCATACGTGATCATCCGGCGCCAGCCGTCTGATATCAATGCTATTTTTTTCAATTGTCCTCCCCCATATACCAATTCATGCCGATATGTTTAATTTATCACAAAAAACCAAAGGCTTCAATGCTGTTCTATACAAAAAACATGTATCCTTTGTGATTTTTCACTTTTTATGATATGATAGGAGTCTAGACTTTAGAAAAGAGGATATTTTATGGCAAAAGGAACTGCTGGAAAAAACTATTGGGCACTTCTTTTGATGATTCTCGCAGGTGTTGTACTGGGTGGCTTTATCGGTCAGCTTAGTGCCGGTGTCCCGGCTCTCCGCTGGCTGAATTACGGACAGACCTTTGGTCTTTCCAACCCACTGGTACTTGATCTGGGAATTCTGGTGCTCACATTTGGATTAACCATAAAAATAACGATCGCCGGCATCATCGGAATTGTGCTGGCGATCCTGATTTACCGTTTCCTGTAACAGGTGCTTATTTCAGGAAACGCTCGAGACTGCGCATATGCTCCTTCATCGTCTCCCGTCCCATGCGGTAGGCGGCAAGGAGTCTCTGCCGGTCTCTTTCTACTTTGCTGACTTCTATCTTTTTGGGCGGACGAATGACAAACAATTCCCCACGTTCTTCTTTTTCCCTGATATATTCCAGTTCTTCGTTGTAATGCTCATGCCGGTGTTCCATGGCATCAATCATCGCCGGATACCTGCGAAGCGATACTTTCGCCAGCGGCATCAGCTGATTCTTTTTTTTCACATAATCCCGCGGCTGCGTCAGAACCACTACCGTTTTATCAAACCCAAGTTCCTGCATTTTCTGCACCGGAATGGAATCTGCTACGCCTCCATCAAGCAATTCATATCCATCCACGCAGACCGGCTTTGACACAATCGGCATGGATGCCGATGCTCTCATCCATTCCATTTCTTTCTTATCACACCGATCCACTTTTTTGTAAAGAGCTTTCCCGGTTTTTGCATCTGTCACCACCACATAAAAATCCATCGGGTTCTTGCGGTAAGTCTCATAATCAAACGGGTCAAGATGCTCCGGGATATCATGATAACAGAACTGTTCCCCGAACATATCCCCTGTTTTCAAAAATGTGCGCAGTCCCGCATACTGCGGTTTATTACAGTACGCTGCATTGTAACGAATGACGCGTCCCGGCTGATTGGACTTATAATTACAGCCAAACACTGCCCCTGCTGACACGCCCATCGCTCCGTCAAATGTTATCTGATGCTCCATCATCACGTCGATGACTCCGGCGGTGAACATTCCGCGCATGGCTCCGCCTTCCATGACCAGTCCTTTTTTCATCATCGAATCCCTTCTTTAAAATAAACAGTACTTTTCAGAATCTATCATCTGTTTTGTATTCTAGCTTTCTTTTTCCATGATTTCAAGTGGCGAAACCATGATTCTACCTTAACATTTCCTTATTTTTACATAATCCCGCTTTCTTCTGCCCAAACTAATAAATATTTGTTGAGGAAAAGGAGTATGCCCTATGTATGGTTCACTATTTTATGTATTGCCCATTCTGGCAATAATTGCAAAAACTGTTTTCCGCGCAGTCCTTCCCTTGCTGATCGGCTGTATGATTGCCTATGTAGTTAATATCCTTATGTGTTTTTACGAAAAAGGGTATGCAAGAATATGCCGTATGGCAGCCATTGCGCCCTTACAGCGTCCCCTATGTATGACACTCTCCTACCTTTCGCTTGTGCTTGTGATCCTGATCTTATGGTGGATGATCGTTCCTCAGCTGTTATCCTGCATCCGGATCATCGCAACCGATTTCCCTCAGGTTTTAGAATTACTGTGTGAGTGGGCAAACGAACATCTGCAAATGGACCTTGGCATGGAAAACGAAATCCGGGCATGGATGAATGAACCCTTTTGCTGGGATACACTGATCGCAAAAATCCCCCGTCTGGCAAAAGGCATGAAAACTTCCCTGGAGAAACTTGGCAGCTGGCTTTTAATTTTTCTGCCGGGACTGATGTTTTCTTTTTATCTGCTTGCTGCCAAAGAATCCCTCTTACGGATGGGCAGTTCCCTGATCGACCGGTGTTTCGGTGTTTTCCAAGGGAAAAAAATACGTTATGTACTGACGGTTCTCAATCAGTCCTTCCATCATTTTCTGGCAGGACAGACCATAGAGGCAGTAATCCTCGGTATGCTTTGTACCATCGGCATGTGGATTCTTCGGCTTCCCTATGCTGCCATGATCGGTTGTCTGGTAGGTGTAACCGCACTGCTACCGGTCATCGGAGCTTATATCGGTGCCGCAGCCGGTGCGTGTATGCTTCTTACGGTTTCCCCGGTAAAAGCACTGGTATTTCTTATCTTTTTAACAATTCTCCAGCAGATCGAAGGCAATTTTATCTATCCCCGTGTGGTCGGACATTCCATCGGGCTGCCCGGCATCTGGGTACTTGCCGCAGTCATTGTCGGCGGTGGGGCATTCGGTATCTGGGGAATCCTGTTTGCCGTGCCACTTGCAGCAGCCATCTACCGGCTGCTCCGTCCCTCAATCAATTAAAGCCGTGCAGCAACGCTGCACGGCTTCTTAAAAATAAGCAGAAATCAAATAGAGCTTACGCTCTCTGTGTTTTTTAAACTAAATGGAACCAGTTCATGTGTGGCCGGTTTGTTGAGATCAATCATGCCAAACAGCAGATCAATGCTTTTTCTGGCAATCTTTTCATACCCCTGACAAACCGTCACAATCTTTGGATTATAATAATCTGCAAGAAGTGTTCCGTCAAATCCGATCACCGAAATATCCTCCGGCACCCGCAGACCCGCATCAAAAATCGCGCGCATAGCACCAACTGCCATCACATCACTCATGGCAAAAACCGCTGTAATGGATCTTTTGGAAGCCAGCATCCGGTTCATGGCATTGTATGCACTCTCATATGAGAACCGCGCTACCGCATAACTTTCTTCCTCAAATTCACAGCCATGTTTTATAAAGCTGCGCTTCGCTCCTGCTTTACGGTATTTACTTGGGGAAGATAATGCCATATCTCCCCCGATAACAGCAATATCGCGATGTCCGTGATCAAACAGATAATCAACCGCCATCTCCGCAGCTGCCATATCATCTGTTGAAACCGATGCAAGATTCCGAAATCCCAGTTTATCCGCCCGATCTGTCACCAGCACACACGGAACATTGACCAGTTCAAATTCTTCATGAAAGTACTGTATATTACCTCCAAGGAACAAAATCCCCATTGGCTTATGTTCCCTGCACATCCGCACAGCCTCTTTCACTTCATCTGCATCTTCATCCAGATAATGCACCCGCAGGGAATAATCCGATCCCTCGATAGTATCCTGAATTACCTCTATGATATTTGTAAACAGCATATTCGAAGTACCTTTTACGAGAATCAGAATACTCTGGCTCACGGTCTGTTTTAAATGCTTGGCATTGTTATTTGGTACAAACTGGTAAGCTTCCACAATTCGCATAATGCGGTCACGGGCTTCTTCGCTGACATCTCTTCTTCCATTCAGGACACGGGAAACCGTACTGACAGAATATCCTGCCTCTTTCGCAATATCTACAATTGTCATTCCTTCACCTCGTATATACAGACGAAATGTCTATTTTCTAGCCCTTGACAGCACCTGCAAGAACTCCTTCTATTATATATTTCTGGCACGCAATATAAAAGATAATAATTGGCAGAATTGCAAGAACAAGTACCGCCATCATGGCACCCCAGTCGATCTGTCCATGACTCTGTTTCAGGAACTGGATTGCGATCGGAATGGTTTTATACTTATTAATATTCAACACCAGACTCGGCAGAAGGTAATCATTCCATACCCACATCGCCTCAAGGATTGCTACCGTTACTGTCGTTGGCTTTAAAATTGGAAAAACCACCTTAAAAAAGGTCTGTAATGGTGTACATCCATCAATCATTGCAGCTTCTTCAATTTCCAGGGAAATTCCCTTTACAAAGCCGGTAAACATGAAAACGGCCAGCCCCGCTCCAAATCCCAGATATACAACAATAATTCCAAGAGGATTGGACAGATGTAAAAGGTTTGCAAATTTTGATAACGTAAACATTACCATCTGGAATGGAACAATCATGGAAAACAGACACAGTACATAAATTGTTTTCGTCACTTTTGTATGGACTCTGGTAATATACCATGCACACATGGAGCAGCAGATAATAATCAATGCAACCGAGCCTACTGTAATAAACAGGGAAATCCCAAAACTGTTCCAGAAATTTGTCTTACGGATACCGTTGGAATAGTTCAGCCAGCCACAGAATGCACGTTCAACACCATGGATAAATTTATCCCAGCCAGCGGAAAGCGGCTCTGTTCCAAGTGTAAACGGATGTCTGAAAATAAAGGCTTTTCTTTTAAAGGAATTTAAAAGGACTACCAGAATTGGTGCAATCCATAAAATGCTGATAACCGTAAATGCCAGTGTCCAGATCCAGCCATGTTTTGCCTGACGGACAGCGCTTACCTGATTGTTATTCTTTTTAGCCATTAGTCCTGCACCTCCTTGCTTGTGGTCAGTTTATTCTGAATCAGCGCAATAACTGCAACCAGAATAAAGAAGATAACCGCTTTAGCCTGACCAACGCCCTGCCATCCGGTCGTGCCGTACATTGTGTCATAAATATTCAATGCCAGAAGCTGTGACATCTTAGCCGGATTACCACCGGTCAGAGCGAAGTTCTGATCAAATAACTTAAATCCATTGGTCAGCGTCAGGAATGTACAAATGGTGATCGTCGGCATCAGCATCGGAAGTGTTACATGCCGGAGCAGCTGCCAGGAATTTGCACCATCAATCTTTGCCGCCTCGATTAATTCTCCAGGAATATTCTGGATTCCTGCAATATAGATAATCATCATATATCCGATCTGCTGCCAGCATACTACAATAATCATACCCCAGAACGCATACCACTGTGTGGATACGATTGTCTTGGAGAAATTGGATAATACGCTGTTAAAAATCATCAGCCAGATATAACTGAGTACGATACCACCAATCAGGTTTGGCAGGAAAAATACGGTACGGAAAAGATTGGTACCCCTGATGCCTTTGGTAAGTGCCATCGCAATGAGAAATGAAATCACATTGATGATCAGCACCGATACAACCGTAAATAACGCTGTATACCATAATGAATGAATAAATGTTGTGTCTAACTTTCCGTTTACAAAAAAGATTCTCGAATAGTTCTGTAACCCTTTCCATTTCCAGTCTGTAACGGTTGTGAACTTACAAAAAGATAAGAAAATTCCATATACAAACGGTACAATAAATCCAATTGCAAATGCAATCATTGTCGGAAGCAGAAAAATCGGGAAATATTTTTTAATTGCTTTTTCCATAATACATTCCTTTCACTAACTGCAGCCCCTGCCAGTACCAGCCCGCACTGCAGGTGCTTCTTTAAAAAAAGGAGTAAGCGGCATGCCACTTACCCCTTTTCCCATCATCTTTGATTACTGTGCATCATCTTCATGGGCGATCTTCCACTGATTTGCCCATCCATCAACAAATGCGGTCTTTACAGCATCCCACTCACCTTCACCTGCGGTATAGGCAGTCAGGGCAGAAACAACATCCGCTCTCCAGTCATCTACGTTTGGAGTAGCATTGAAGCTCCATGCTACAGATGTTTTTCCGTCAGTCATTAACTTGTTTGCAGCCTGTGCAAATGCATTCTTTGTCTCGTAATCACCTGTAAATGTATCATATGGAGCAGTAAGTCCCATCTGATTTGTAATGGCATCACGTCCCTCGTCAGAAGTGATTACCCAGTTTAAGAACTCAAGTGTTGCATCAATATCTTCCTGAGATGCCTTTGCGTTCACTGCCCAGTAGTTCTCAGTACCAACACAAAGTCCTTCATTCTCATCATCTACACCAAAGTAAATTGGCATCATGGATAAGTCATCTGCTGTAACGGCATATCCGTTTTCCTCGTTTGTTAACGGAGAGAACTCCCAGTCACCATTCTGGTAGAAGACTGCCTCTCCCATACCAAACTCAGACTCTGCATTTAATGCACCGGAATTTAATGTCTTAGGATCTGCTGCGGAATCAGATACATACATATCCCATACGTTTTTGAAGTTATCAAGATAAGTTCCCTTAATGGACTCTTCCCCGGCTGTAAGGTCACATCCATCATCCTTGAACTCATAGTACAGTGGCATATTTGCAAGATGTCCGGAAAATCTCCAAGAAGATCCGTCATCCAGTCCTGCGGAAGCAAATGCCTCTGTCAGGTCAGTTCCAAGTTCCTTATTGATGTCATCAATACGGGAATTGATGTCATCTGCAACTTTCTTTAAAGTATCAAAGTTGTTAATCTCATCTACCGAAGAAACTACAGCACCATCCATGCCACAGTATCCTTCCAGAATTGTCTTGTTGTAGATCAGACCGTAGCACTCATAGCAGTTTGCAATGGCAGCTACCTTATCATCATAGTTGATTACAAGAGACTTATCTGTCAAGTGCTTGTAAAGTTCAGAGTCCTTCAGATCATATGTATAATCGTTCCATGTCTGTGCTGCGGAAGAATTTCCTACATTGAAGATGGTAGGTGCATCCGACTTTGCCATCTCGGACTGTAATGTTGTGTTGTACTGTCCGTCTGCTGCGGTAAGCACATTTACCTCTACACCGGTCTGATCGGTATAGGTCGCTGCCAGATCCTGCCAGGCTTCGTCTGTCTCTGGTTTAAAGTTTAACATGTAAACCTTTCCGGAACTCTTGCTGGTCTTGTCTCCACCCTGTGTGGATGTGCCGCCCTTATCGCTTCCGCATCCTGCGAATGCTGTGACAACCATTGCGGCAACCATTAATGCTGATACAATTTTCTTTTTCATATTTTCACCCTCCTAAAATAAATACGTTCGTAGAGTTACCGTTCATACGGCAGCTCCTGATTGAAAACGTTCACGGCAATGTTTCCGGTAACGTTTTCAGTAAGCAGAGTATACACCTATTTTGCACGGTTCCGCAAGTGTTATTCTCATTTTTGTGAAATAAGTAGGTTTTCCTCTCTATTTTTCGTGTATATTGCACAACGCTTTTCCCTTTGCTTGACATGTATAGGCTGTCGATATATACTTTCATGTATAGACTGTCTATAGTACTTATCACTGAAAGGAGGTCATATACCATGGGTATTGACAAAAATCTCGTACAGGGAAGCATGGCATTGCTACTTCTGCGCCTTTTGGAAACGAAAGATATGTATGGCTACGAAATGATTGAAGCTCTTCGCAACAAATCCAACAACGTCTTTGAACTGAAAGCCGGCACCCTGTACCCACTGCTTCACTCCCTGGAGAGCAAGGGCTATGTAATGTCCTATGAGGATGCTTCTTCCGGGAAAAAACGCAGATATTACCAGCTGACAGAAGCCGGCCGGCATCATTCTTCCGAAAAAAAACAGGAATGGATGACCTATCAGTCGGCAGTCACCAATGTACTGAGTATGGAAGGAGGATGTTAGGATGGATGAAAAAGAGTACCTGCAGACGCTCGGAGAGCAGATCGTAAATCCGCATGCGCGGGCAAGTGTCCTTGCAGAAATTCAGGATCATATTGAAGAACAGGCACAGGATTACCGTGCCTCCGGTATGAGTGAAGCTGTTGCAATGCAGGAGGCTGTGCGGCAGATGGGTGATCCGGTTTCCACCGGGGAAGCTCTCAATCAGGTACACCGCCCGAAGTTTCCAATCGCGCTGTTTGGTCTGGCTGTCGTACTGACTGTACTCGGAATTGCGATGCAGTATCTGGTATATACACACCTTACACCCGATACTGCCATCCTGTCCGATACCTATCTGCAGCGCACCATCCTTTACAATGCAATCGGGCTTGGCCTCCTTCTGCTGTGCATCTTTGGCAACTACATGTATCTTGCAAAAGGCACATGGATTCTTCTGGCAATCTTTTTACTTGGTCTGCTACCGCCATGGTTCTTCGGCTTTTACAGTCGGCAGTACACCCTCTGCTACTATCTGGCACTGGTCTATCCGCTGGTATATGCCCTGCTGTTATACCGGCTACGGGACAAGGGGGCAAAAGCCATTTGGTTCCTGCACGGACTAACGCTTTTGTTTCTCGTCCGGATGCTTTTTGGCACAATTATCACTTGGTCAACGGTGCTTGCTGCCGGATGCCTGACGCTTTTGCTGCTCTGCCTTGCCATTCATCGTGGCATACTGACTGGCAGCTCTAAAAGGACGCTCTGGCTGCTGACGGTGCTTCCCTACGTGGCGGCAGCCGCCTGCTTTGTGATTCTGTTCTTTCAGAACTCCTATATGCGTGACCGCCTGACGGAATTTCTGAAGGGTTCAGGCTACGTCCAGCAAATGCTTGCGTTGGAGCAGCAGCAGATGCTTGCCTTTGGTGGCGGCACAATCAGTTCCTATGTGGATACGGAAAGCCTTGCCTCCACCTATGTCCTGCACAGCATCTTCCTGTGGTTTGGTATCGTATCCGGTATTCTTGTGATCGTTGCGCTTGCAGTCCTTGTACTGCGCAGTCTTCACTATGCCCTGCACCAGAGCAATCGTCTGGCTCTGCTGGCCGGCACTGCTGCAAGTGGGATTCTTCTTTTTGAGCTTTTACATTTTGTACTGACCAATTTGGGCTGCAGTCCGGTCTATACCGCAAGTGTCCCGTTTTTGTCCTACGGTTTTGCCAACAGTGTATTCAATTCGCTGCTGGTCGGCATCACGCTGGGAGTAATCCGCAACCAAAATGTGCTGTCGGAAACGACGGCTTCTTTGCGGGGTCTGCGCGCCTAAACAGTCAAGTATCTTGTAACACAGGCAGACTCTTTAAAGGATGCTATGGAAATAGCAGTTGAATGTCTGGCCTCACATCTTCATTCTTGTAAAACAGATGGAGAAACCATGTAATTTTTCAGCTTAGAATTTTACAAGGTAAAAGAGCTTTGCATTTTCGCAAAGCTCTTTTCTATATCCTCTAATTTTCCCGTATTGTTCCTTTATTCAATAAAATTCCGCAGATATCTTGCACTCAGACGGATCGCACGCTTGGCATCCTCGATATCCTTTTCAAATGACTTATCCTCAATCTCGATTACTGAGCAGCCCTCGAATCCGATATCTGTCAGTGCTGATACATATTTGCCCCAGTCCACATCACCGAGTCCCGGAATCTTTGGAGACATATACTCAAGCGGAGTTGCCATCACACCCACATCTGCCAGCTTATCCCAGAATACCTTGATATCCTTGTAATGTACATGGAAAATCTTATCCTTAAATTCATAAATTGGCTTGATATAATCAATCTGCTGCCATACAAAGTGGGAAGGATCATAATTAATTCCCAGATTGGGGCTGTCCAAAATCTCAAATACTCTCCGCCAGTTTGCCGGCGTTGACATAATATTCTGTCCGCCCGGCCACTCATCATTGGTAAAGAGCATTGGACAGTTTTCAATGGCAATCCGCACGCCCTTTTCCTCTGCATACCGTACAATCGGTGTCCAGACCTCTTTTACCAGCTCCATATTTTCATCCACATTTTTCTTGGAATCACGTCCGATAAATGTTGTAATCATATTGACACCGAGCAATACAGATGCGTCCATCAGTTTGTATAAATGGCTGATATAGCTGTTTCTTTTTTTCTCGTCCGGCTCCAGTGTGTTGGGATAATATGCGAGGGAAGAAATCTCTACGCCCTTTTCCTGACAAAGCTGCTTGATTTCTGCCGCCTTCTTCTCGTCCAGATTGGCAACATCAATATGGCTTACACCCGCATATCTTCTCTGTGCGCCGCCCTGTGGCCAGCAGGCTACCTCCAGACATTCCAGCTGATTTTCTGCGGCAAAATCCACAACTTCCTCAAATGTCATGCCCTCGCAGATAGATGTTAATAAACCGAATTTCATCATGTTCGTTTTCTCCTTTCCATTACTTTGCAGCGTCATTTCGCTTCATTGCTTTCGTTTGATTTATTTTGATTGTACAAAAATCCACGTGGCTTCACTTCCCACATTTTGTCGCATTACAAGTAAGAAAACTGACATTTTTATTTTTCGGTTTTATTTTATAAAAAAAAAGTCAAAAACAAGCTGTCTGTTTTTGACCTTTGAAAATGCATCTTATCTATTTGTATTTTTCATGATTTGAGCGGCTGAGGCTGCATTTCCATTCAACATAACAGAAGCAGTTGCAAAATAATCTGCATTGTCCAGAAAATAACCTTTCAGGCGCTGAAACCAGGTTCTATTCTTTCCTACGTTAGCGTAGCATTTTGTCATTGTCGTATTGTTTCCCATAATTGTCATCGTATTGTTCATCTCAATCTCTCCTTTTTTCTCTCCATATCCTCGTAACATGTTGTATTTTACGCTTGTTTTTTTTCTAAAACCAGTGCTATAATTATCCTGTTTTACAACGATATTGACATTTTTATATAAAATAACTGCGAATAAAGGAGATTTTTACAATGAAAACTGTATATCACGAGGCCATGCATCCGTTGGGAAATCTTGGTCTGAAAATTTCCATGGCGGCTCTCGAAAGCCCGCACATCCCTATGCACTGGCATGACGCAATGGAAATCCTGTTCTGTCTCAATGGAGAAGTCACCATTCAGATTGATCACGAAGCCTTTTTGCTTTCCCGCAACCAGCTGGTCGTTTTTGACTCTAAGGAGATGCATTCCATCCAGTCTGCCTCTCCTCTTTATATGTTTTTATGCATTCATGTGGACAAAAAGCAGATGGCATTGTACTGCCCGGATCTGGAATTGTACCACATCCAATGTCAGCCACTGCCGCTGGATCACCCCAAGTCAACAGAATACCTTACGCTCTGTCAGCTTGCCCGTGACCTCACCCGTTCCAGTATTAAAAAAGAAAGCACCAGCACCATGCGCTCGGATGGTATCGCTCTTTTGATGCTGTCCGACCTGATCCAGTCGTTTTCGGTGTATGCCCCTTTGGGGACCGCAACTGGTGAGAAAAAGCCAAATGACGCACTCCGCGTGATTATTTCCTATGTTACTGAGCATTATCCGGAAAAAATCACCTTGAACGATATTTCTGCCAGAATCGGCTTCAGCAAGGAATATTTCTGCCGCTTTTTCAAACAGCATATGGGAATTACGTTCCTGCAATATCTCAATGAGGTGCGGATCTCCCATGCCGGGCGTCTGCTCAGCTCCACGGAGCTTTCCGTTGCCGAGGTCATGCACCAGATCGGTTTTACGAACCAGACTGTATTTAACCGTATGTACAAGGAGCTTTACGGTATGACACCCCGACAGTCCCGCAAATATGTAAAGCCGAACAGCATCCCTCATCTGATTCCGGAGGAGCTGGTCTAAGAGTAAGTCAAAAAAATGATAGCAGATTATAACCTCCTGTTTCTTTTGAACTTTATTTTGGTCAAAAATGTACTTTCCGCACAGAAATAAGGTGCATTTTTCGAAAGGCAGACCACTCGTTTTCATTTATAATGAAAGCCAGAAAAGTAAACACCAGACCAAAGCAAGGAGGTTTTCATTTTATGATTATTAAACTTGGAATCATCGGTTTCGGCGGAATGGGAAAATGGCATGCGCAGAACGCTCCAAGAGCAGGTGTTGAGATTGCTGCTGTATGCGACATTGCCGAAGAAAAACAAAAAGAAGCAATTGAAATGGGGTATCGGCTGTATACGAATGCGGATGAGCTTCTGGCAGATCCTGAGGTCAATACCGTTATCCTGACCGTTCCCAACTATCTGCACAAGGAAATGTGCATCAAGGCCGCCAAAGCCGGGAAGAACGTTATTACCGAAAAGCCCGCTGCCATGAGTGTGCAGGAGCTCGATGAGATGGAGGCAGCCTGCAAGGAGGCAGGAGTCTTTTTCACCTCGCACCAGAACCGGCGCTGGGACAAGGATATGCTGACCGTGAAAAAAGCATATGATGAAGGACTCCTTGGCAATATTTTTACGATTGAATCCAAGCTGCATTCCGGCAACGGATACATGCACGAATGGCATCTGTATAAAAAATACGGCGGCGGCATGATCTACGACTGGGGTGTGCATCTGATCGACCAGATCCTGTTTATGATGCCGGATGCCAAAATCAAATCCGTTTATGCAGACATCAAAAATGTACTGCATGAGGAAGTTGATGACTACTTTAAGATCATTCTGAAAATGGATAACGGTGTAACCGCCCATATTGAGCTGTCCACCTATATTCTAAAATATCAGCCGCGCTGGCTTGCTGCCGGTGACAAGGGCACCATGATTGTAGAGGATTTCGGCTGCAATGGCAGCATTTACCGTACCGGAAAGTTGTTGGAAAAACTTCCTCCACAGATTACTGAAACCGAGGCCGGTCCAACCCGACAGTTTGCACCTGTTCCACCAGGAGGCATCGTAACCGAGCCGCTTCCAGAGATTCAGACCGACTGGGTAGATTTCTACCGGAATGTTTCGGATGTGCTGAATGGAAAAGCTGAATCTAAAATCAAGATTTCCGAAGTCCGGCGTGTACTCTCTGTGATGGAGGCCGCGTGGAAATCTTCAGAAACCGGAGAAGCGATTCTGTTTGAATCCTAGTACAGCGTTTTTACTACCGTTCTCATACACAAACTGCAACCGCATATGCCTATCTCCTTAGGCGATAGGCATATATGTGGGTATCATTTATATCTTTTACGCATACAAAATCAGCAAGTGATTTCATGCAAACCATTTCAGCCGGATAAACGCAATCTCATTCGCCGCTAGCGTTACATCCAGATCCAGCGTCTGCTCCTTCGCTTCAACCTTCTGGATTTTGAGTCTCGGCTCACAGGTTCGGCGGAAATATTTGATATCATTTCTAGTCAATTCACTTTCGTATTCCATCTCCGCCCAGATATCCAGAACACTTCCGTTTTTTTCATTGATACTGTAGGTTTTCATCTGATACACACCATCCCGGACATCGCGCAGCCGGATCGCAAGCTCCTTTGCCTCCCGATCCTCAAAATATTTCCAGATATTCTCCTTATCCAGCTCATTTTCCGCGGAAAGATAATAGTTGTAATTGAGCTTTTTCGCATTGTGACAGAGGATGCCGTAGCTCCCATGACCATCTGTTGTCAGAATACAATTCTCCCCTTTTCCGATATAATACGGTAGCAGCCGGTTCAAAAAGTCAAAGGCAAAGCCTGCCGGTTTTAATATCCCATCCTTTGTAATAATTCCCGTGCCTCCATAAAGCATATCGTGAGAATCGTAGTATTCCGAGGTCCGGTCACTTCCCTGAAACAGTGCCATACCCTCGCACAATGGATAGCAGTCCAGAATATTTTTTACCACATAAGCGCCCTTAAAGCAGGTGTCATTGATATAATTTCGATCCGAAATCGTCAGGTTCCATTCCGTAACATACACCGGATACGTCTCCTCAATTCCGGATTCTGCCATATACCGTTTTACCTTTTGCATATAATGAAGGAAGCCTTCACTGTCTGTCAGACGCTTGCTGTAGTTATCCTGCGCGACCTCCCCCTGCTGATATGCATAATACAAAAATGAGAGATAATCCGGGAAATACGGTTCCTTTTTCCATTCCTCCAAAAACTTTGCATATACGTTTTGGATATCATACAGAAATCGAAAGCCGCCTCCGCCCACCTGAATCTCCTCACTGTAACGGTGAATGACCTCATAGGTGATATTAAACAGCCGGAAATAGCCCTTCATCCCCTCCCAGTTTTTTTCTGTATCCTCCCGAAACCACAGCTCCATTCTCCACGTTCCGATCTCTGTCCTTCCATACCGGTGAAGCAGATGCCGCATCATAGCATCAAGCACACACTTCCACTTCTCATCTCCCGGAAACGCATCCTCATTCCTTTCGAAAATCAATGCTGTCTGCACACTTCCATACAATCTGCGCGGCTTCATCCCCAGTTCAATATGCGGTTTTAATCCATTCTGCAGCAGAAAATCGAGAATTGAATCCAGTCTCGAAAAATTATACCCTTCTTCTCCGCTGGAAATATCAATCAGCATATCCTTAGAGAAAATATTCCAAAATCTGACATAGTGAAACTGCAACGCCTCCTTCAGGTAAATCACATGCTCCCGGATTTCCGATCGCAGCAGATCCTCCGCCGCACCGATATTGATCATATCCTTCCATATATACTTGGTTTGCTCCTGCGTCTGCACCGAAAATTCTATCCTGACTTCTTCCTTGGTCTTTTGTTCCTCTCTCTGAAGACCATCGTTTCTGAGAAATTCTTCCAGACGCTCCTCTACGAGCTGATCGTTCTCCTCTTTTTGGGCATTCTGCTCCTTCACCTTTGCCTGCTTACGGAACGCAGATGGCGTCTCTCCATATGCCGCCTTAAACGCCTTATTAAACACGGTGACATTGGAAAATCCATTGTCATATGCAATCCTTGTGACCGGCTGCTCGGTATACAACAGGTCATCGACTGCATGATACAACCGGACATTTGCTAAGTATGCAGCAAAATTCATCCCGTAGTTTTTCTTAAAAAAGCGCGAGAGATAGCCGACCGAAAGATAGAGCTGGCTGGCAAGATCGTTTAAACTGATCGACTGGTTGTAATTTGCCCGGATATAATTATTGATCTGGGATAAGCGGTTTTCGAAGCGGTCTGCTCCATCCTCTAAATGCCGGTCACCGGTACGGACAAGGAAATAGGAGGACAAGAGATCCATGACCTGGTAGCACAATGCAATATGCCCGAAATTCGCCACCCCTCCTCGAGTGCTAAGATAATGATTCAATAATTTTTTCAGTGTTTCCCTCATCTCCCGGTAGCGATCCGTATCGCCCTTGGTGGAGTCACACCAGAAAATGATATCGGTACTTTCGAAAATATCACTCACCAACTGATAAGTAATGTAAAGCCGGGCAAAAAGAATGTCCGGGCTGCCCTTTAGACAATGCCTCTTGTTTGCATTGATGACCAGAATATCCTCCGGCTGCATATGCGTTGTCTGCTCTCCCATCGCCACATCTAACGTTCCCTCAAGCACAAACAACAACTCGATATCCTGATGAAAATGCTCCCGCTCCTCTCTGATATTTAACACCTCAATTTTTAATTTTTCCTGTTTGAAATGCCTCTCCATTGTTTTTCCCCGTCCTGTATGCATGCACAAAACTCTGACTGAACGCCTTGGGGCAAATTCTGTCAGAGTCTGTTTTTTTTGAATTGTTCCTTTCCTAGATTATATTATTTTTCATCTCTCTGTGCACGCTTTTTCTGGAGATTTTCGATAATTTCTCCACTTTTCTTTTCATTCAGCGGATACATTGCCAACGGAATCAGACAGCACAGATACATGATACCAAAGATTAGGTTGACTGTCACATTGATTCCATTGAGTGCTGCTGCGGTCTGCTGTGCATTGGCAATATAGCCAGTTGCTCCCATGATCAGAAGCGCACCCGATACGCCAAAGGCAGAGCCAAACTTCGTGGAAAGTGAAACCGTTGCATAGGAAATTCCATCGGAACGCACGCCTGTCCGGTCTTCCTGATAATTGATGGCATCCGGAACCATCGCCATCGGAATCGGGAAGGAAAAGCAGAAGAAACCATAGGCACAATGCAGTCCCAGCAACAGTGGAATATTTGTATATCCGGCAGTTTTTCCAATGATAAAAATCAGGATCAGGGAAATTGCTGCTCCGATATAGCCGATCGCTGCCATCTTTTTCTTTCCGATCTTTACGATATAATTCTTGGTCAGAAAGATTCCTATAACGGTAAATAACGATGGCAAAGACATAAACGCTGCGATCAGGTCATACCGCTGCACATTGTACATCAGGTAATAAATCACCACTCCCATACGACCGAAAAATGCGGTCATTGCCAGAAGTTGAATAAAAAACACTAAAATTAAAGGCTTATTTGATAATACTGTTTTGATACTTGTTCCAACGGATACCTTGGTAGCACCTGCTGCCGGCTTGATGGTTTCCTTGCAGTTTACATATACAAAATAGAACAATGGCAAAGCACAGATCGCAAATAAAATTGCCACCTTTGTGTAGGCGCCTGCGGTGTAGCTTTCTGAGCCGCCGGAAAATTTCATCAAAAGCGGCGCGGTAATCGCATTGAGTAGAACAGAGCTTAAATTCGTTCCCATCATTCTCCAACTGTTCAGCTGCGCAATATCCTCCGGATTCGTTGTCATAACGGTAGACAAGGAACCGTAAGAAAGGTTTACAACCGTATAAGCCATGCCACATCCAATATATGTAATTGCCGCGTAAATAACTGCCGCATTTCCCCTCCCTATCGTGGTAAATGCCAGAACGGACAACACAGCCAGAATCGGTGCTCCGAACAGAATATACGGGCGGAAGCGTCCCCTCTTGGTATTGGTGCGTTCTGCAATTGCACCAAACATCGGATCGTTTACACCATCCCAGATTTTTGCAATCAGCATGATTGCTGACGCAATAGCTGGAGCCATTCCAACCACATCGGTATAAAATACAGAAAGATAACTTCCTATAAAGGTCCAGCAGAGATTGCTGGCGAAATCGCCCATTCCATAGGCAAACAATGTCAATTTTGACAATCTTTTTTCTGATGTATTCATAGATTCCCCCATTCCCAACACCCGCTTGACATATCCCCCGTTCAGGAATTAGAATGAAACAAGGTTATGAATAAACTGCTTCACGGTAGTATTCATTCCATACGCATACGGTGATGCCACACCGTATGCGTTTTTTCATCAAACTGATCTTGATTCCTATTCTATCTTATCTCATTACTGGTTCAATAACTTTTTCACCATTGCTACATGACGTGTTGTCTGCTCAATCGCATCATAACCACCCTCATCCTCATACTCGGTGACGATAAAGCCGTCATAGTCAGATGCTGCAACCACCGGAATGATCTCCTCATAAGGAATTGACACTTCGTGAAGATTCTCATCGACATAATGACATTTTCCGTGCATCTCAAAGCAATACGGCAGAATCCTTTTCAAGCCCTCCAATTCCTTTGTGCAGCTCTTTCTGAACTGGACGAAGCCATACATGCTGTTTAAGGTCCCTCCCAATGCTGGACATTTTTCGATATCCTCTGCCATAATCTTCATGGCCTCCTCCAATGGAACCTCATCGTAGCGAAGCTGTGCACACTTGTTTAGCTGCTCCTCGGTTGCGCCTGCTGCGAGTGCTCTGTCCCAATACGGCTTGTTTGGCTTGATTGCAAAGCATCCAAAATCCGGTACAAAACCGATGTATTTGCTTCCGGTTTCCTCGATGACCTTCACATAATCCATAATGGCTGGTGTGATCGGACTTTCCGGATTATGAATTTCGATTCCCACATGAACGTTATAAGCCTCTGCGTATGGTGCGATCCGTTTCAAGCCCTCCGGAGAAAGTAGATACTGCTCGCGCATCACGGTACAGCCAAGTTTGTTGGCAGACATGATATCGGTAATCGCACGCGCCACCATCTCATCTTCCGTCAGATCGCGATCCTTTAACATTCCCCGATCCATATTTGCCGAATAGCAGATCGGTCCGATGCCATATTTCTCCTTGCATTTGTTGATAAATTCCACGAATTCATCCGAGACAAACGGGTAGGATGGAATCATCTGTGTTGCCACGATCTCGTAGCCTTCTGCGCCAAGCTCCGCTGCTGTGCGGATTACGCCCTCCAAATCCAGTTCTCCTTTCAAATAAGGAGTGCCCAGTGAAAATAAAGTAATTCCTGTTTTAACTTTTGACATTTTCTTTTCCTCCTTAATCTGTAATTGCCATGGTTTTGGTTCCGCAGCTGTCTACCGGCATGTATCTGTGATCCGGTCCGATCGGCATATATGGGGATCGGAAAAACAACGTAACATCAATCTTATGCTCGCCCTCCGGAAGTCCTCCCGGATAAATCACCTTAATCGTAGCCGGTTCAATCACCTGCCAGAATTCCGTATAACATTTATCGAACTCTACCGGACTGAATTCTTTTCCGTTGATGCAGAACTTGATCCGCTCCGCCGGTACTTCAAAATCGTCCACCTTTACCTTAAATTCATCAATGACAGAAAGAAAATGTCCACGATAGTAACTCAGACGGATATCAAACTGATATCCCATTTTCTTACCATCTACATAATAATGCTTGAGGCTGTCACTTACGACAACATCCACAAAATTCATTCGCATTGCAAATCCCATGTTCTCCCTCTCCTTTTCTTTAGAATTTGATTTCCTTATTTGCCTTCGCAGACTGATAGATCGAATCTAAAATCTTAGTTACGGCAAGTGCTTCCTCTGGTTTTACAAGTGGTTGTGTGCCATTTTTGACTGCCTCTAACCACTGCCTGTTATCAATCGTGCCTTCTTCTCCGCCACCGCCGCCGAAGTATGCAACACCGCCTACCGGGGAGAGTTTTTCTTCCATCAGCTGTCCGTTTCGTCCTCTATTATAAATCAGCTCATTCTTGCTGTAGCTCATACCGGAATGAATCTCAGCTCCTGCTGCGGTACCACAGAGTGTTGTAGAGGCTTCTCTGGATTCAAGAATATTGAGTGCCCAGCTTGCTTCTAAGGAGATAGTTGCGCCATTTTTCATTTTGATAAAGCCCATTGCGGAGTCCTCTACCTCATAGGTCTTTGGATCCCACGGTCCAAACAGGTTGCCCTCGGTTGCCTGCTCTAAACCGCCCAGCTTGTAGAAAACAGAACCAGATACGCTGTCAATATCGTAATTGTTCATACACCATAAGGTAATATCCAATGCATGTGTTCCGATATCAATGAGTGGTCCGCCGCCCTGTGCTTCCTTATCCATAAATACACCCCAGGTCGGAACTCCTCTTCGTCTTACGGCATGTGCCTTTGCATAATAGATATCTCCCAGATCACCCTTCTGGCATGCTGTGTGAAGGTTCTGTACCTCCGGACGGAAGCGGTTCTGATAGCCTACTGTAAACTGCATGCCGGATTTCTTCCATGCCTCCACCATCTTTTCCGCTTCCACGGTACTGTGAGACATTGGCTTTTCACAATATACATGCTTCTTTGCCTCAAATGCTGCAATTGCGATTTCACTGTGTGATACGTTTGGTGTACAGATATGTACGACCTCAACTGCCGGATTTGCCAGTACCTCGCGGTAATCTGCTGTCACCTGTGCGCCCGCTACTCCGAACTCTGCCGCTGCCTTCTGCGCACGCTCGATTTTGATATCACAGAAAGCAACGATCTCGTTTAAATCAGAATTGTTTTTAAGCGCTGGAAAATGCTTCTGGTTTGCAATTCCTCCGCATCCAATGATTGCTACCTTTACTTTACTCATTTGTTTGTATCCTCCTTTGACTGATCTCTCTGTTGTTGATGAGTCTATTTTAACAGGCAAAGGGGGCTGACACACTCTCTGGAACAACGGATTCCTTACAATGAAATGACCTGACGGGCAAGATTTTATGTTCTGATTTTTTAATGGTCAAAAATTGCTATATGAATTTTGACTTGTCAGGGAAATAAAAACCCCACATCTGTTTCGCCGCAAAAGCGTCAGATGTGGGGTGGCTTTTCTGTGGTATAAACAAAAAAATCGGGTGAGCTGGCGGCTTCTTTGCCACCGGATCATCCGATTTTAGTATCTGCCTGTTACAAATCGCAGGAAGGATACCGGTTTGCGTCCGTAGCTCTTCGTCCGTTTCACGTAATCCTTGTAATACTGAACTACCTGAGCAAAGGACATGGTTGGATCGATTGCATACATCATCGATACACCTCCTTTTTTATTTTGGTGTGCGCCCTTCTCAATTATCTTATGTCATATGGGCTGATATGTTCGAAATGATTTTCTCATTTCTTGTATACATTATAACACCGTCTTTGGTAGTATTCAACAAAAATAACGTAAAATTTTTGTGCAAATCACATATTGCTTTTGTAAATATTGCTCATAAATAAATGTTCCCGCAACAATTCTTTCTGCGTCCTCTCTGCTGTCCAGAAAATATTATTGCCTGTGATTACAGCTTTTAGTGCAATTGGTTCCACACCCGCCTTTTTATATTCTGCCAGAAATGCATCCACCTGATCCGAATTCATTTCCGAAAAAATCAGCATTTCTGCCGGAAATTCCGGACCGTCATATTTTTTTGCCTCTCTGGTAAATCCCTGTATCTGCGCCAGCGTGCCCAGTTTCTGGGAATAATCCTTGCGGGCAACATCTATGATACGAATGCCTAATGTCCTGCATACATTCTGAATCACTGCGTATTTATCCCGGTTTATACGAAAAAGTAATATTGTCTGTGCCATAATTTTCTCCCTGCTGATCCGCTGCCTTACCTGTGTCTGTTTTCATTAGACTCCAAACTCCCTGTAATCCTCCGGCAAAAAACGATGGTAAATGATATGGATTCCCTCATCCTTAAAACAATAATAATAGGGATCTTCCTCATCCTCCGCAAACCGGAACATCCAGTCGAATTCCCCATTTTCGATCTTCTGACATTCCACATGGGACGAATGTTTACAGAACAGTTCCCGGATCTCCTGCATGGTACAGCCATGCCTGCCAACCAGTTCCACCAGTTCCCGGATAAATTCATCCGGCTTTTCATGCTCATGGACATATACACTTCCCTGTTCCGGAATATAAAAACAGAAACGCTCTTTTTTTGCCGTCACACCTACATCCCCGAGTTTTTCCTGCCAGGTTTCCGGCAGATGCTGCAGGCGATGAAGCATTTGTTCTTCTCCCTCCTGCACGTCAAAAAAGTGATTCAGAGAGGACAGGGGATAGTATAACCGGATGGCTTCTTTTCGAAATCCCAGTTTTGCCTGTTCCTCTTTGATCGTGTCCGTCAGACTTTTTTCCAGCCGCTCGTATCCCATCCTGTCCTCCTGTATCTATAGCTGCATGATAAAATCTGCTTTACCGATCCTGCAGCAGAATCTGCCGTGTCTTGGGATCATCCGGCGGCAGATTGCAGTGCAGGACATGAAATTCTCCGGTCTGTGACCCTTCAATCACATTGATTGCCCCATTGTAGAGTCTTGTCTTTCCGGTTCCGATCTCATGATTCGTAAGCCCTGCCAGAAGCACATTGATTGCCGCTCCATGGGATACCGCAGCCACTGCCTGATGCCCCGTTGCCGCAAGAAGCCCTATCGCACGCTCCATGCGTTTCTGCACATCGGCAAACGGCTCCATTCCTTCGACATGGTCGCCTGCCGCAAGTGCAAAATACTCTTTTTTATCTTTTACCAGTTGTCCGGAAAACGGACCAAGATCCCGCTCAATCAGCTCCTGCATCGGCTCTACACCGTCTCTGCTTAACCCGATCTGTGCAGCAATCTCCTCCCCTGTGCAGTGTGCACGTTTCAGTGGGCTTGTATACACAGCTTCTATCCCCAGTCCCTGCAACGTCTGCCCACAGCGTACTGCCTGTGCAATTCCTGCCGCATTCAGTTCTATATCTTCCCTTCCCTGAAAACGGTTGATATGATTCCAGTCCGTTTCTCCGTGCCTGATTAAATATATTTTCATTTTTTATGTTTACCAGCCTCAAAAAATTTCTTTGTCTCATATACAACCACACCATTTAAAGCAAACAGCGCAATCATATTCGGCAGTGCCATCAGACCATTGAAAATATCGGCAATCGTCCAGACAGCACTTACCGTCATATACGGTCCGATAAATACTGCCAGAATATAAATCCAACGGAACACCATTACTTTTTTCATATTTCCACCGGTCAGATATTCCAGACATCTCTCACTGTAATAATCCCATCCAAGAATCGTTGTAAAGGCAAAAAATACCAGACACATCATCAGGACAAAAGAAGATACCACATGAGGGAACGGAAGTCCGTTCTGGAACGCATATGTAGTAACCTGAACGCCCTCGAGTCCATCCACCTGCCATGCTCCGGTCAGTACAATGGAAAGTCCGGTCAATGTACAGATCACAATCGTATCAATAAATGTACCTGTCATGCTGACAAGTCCCTGACGCACCGGCTCATGTGTCTGTGCTGCTGCCGCTGCGATCGGCGCACTACCAAGTCCTGCCTCGTTTGAGAAAATGCCCCTTGCAACACCGTTTTGCATGGCAACAAACATACTGCCTACCACACCACCGGTGACTGCACGCGGATGAAATGCGCCCTGCACAACCGTAACAACCGCTGCAGGGACTTTTGTAATATTACAGATAATTAAAATCAATGCAAATACAAAATATGCAACCGCCATAAACGGAACAACAATCTGGCTGACACTTGCTATACGCTTGATTCCTCCAATCAGCACGGCACCCACACAAAATGCAAGGATCAGGGAAGCGATTACAACCGTCCAGGAATAAGTTCCGATTCCCGGAATTGCCACGGTATGAACCTTATTCGGGTCAAAAAAGTTCTGGATGGCACTGGCTATACCGTTCACCTGGCTGAATGTTCCGATTCCGAACAGACCTACACAGACTCCAAAAAAGGCAAAAATCTTTGCAAGCCATTTCCATTTCGATCCCATTCCCTGTTCAATATAGTAGAACGGACCACCCAGACTGTGTCCGTCTTTGTCAACTACACGGTATTTGATGGCAAGTAATCCTTCGGAAAATTTTGTTGCCATTCCAAAAAATGCCGCCACGATCATCCAGAACAATGCCCCCGGGCCGCCTGCGCATACCGCAGTTGCCACGCCGACAATGTTTCCCGTACCGATCGTCGCACTCAGTGCCGTACATAACGCCGCAAAACTGGAAATTTCTCCCTTGCCGCCCTCTTCATTTTTGATCATCCACTTGAGTGCCAGCGGAAGCCTGCGCATCTGCAGGACTCCCAGACGCACGGTCAGTAAGATACCACCGCAGAGAATCAATACCATAAGCGGAACTCCCCAGACGAAGTTGTCCACGGTCTTTAAAAATGCATTGATTGTTGTCCACATAATTTTTCTCCTTATTTTCCTTTTTCAAAAGGCTTTTCCTGCGTACAAATGTGCTTTGTACGCGCACATTAAAAATTATACGCAAAACAGGAAACAAGTGCAAGAAAAAAATCATTTTTGTCGGTGAAAACATAAAATTCTGTTGCTATTTTAAATCAAAAAAAATATACTATAAGAAAAACAGATTAGATTTAAGGGGGAATTTTCCATGAAAACATTCATCGGCACAGGTGTGGGACAGCCGGAAGCTGCCGTGCATCAGGCAGTACAGGGACTTACATCCCCAAGTGCAATTCTTTTTATGGCTTCTTATGAACATTTCAAAGAAACTGCCTCACGCTTAAAAGAACTTTTTCCGGATACTCCGTGTATCGGAACGATCGGAACCAGACTCGTAAACGGACAGGTGGATGATTCCGGTCTTGCGGTTCTTGGATTTTTTTCTGATGTGAAGATCCGCTGTGGTATCATCACCGAAGCCAGCCGTTGTCCGGTTGCGGGCACAACGCAGCTTCTGAAGCAGATTGCAGAGATTTCTCCCGGCACAGACGATACGGTATGCGTGGAATATTGTACCGGCTCCGAAGAAAAGCTGGTAACCACGTTTACATCCTGTCTGGAAACAAAGGGCATCCATCTGGCAGGAGGCACCGTTTTCGGTGTCCCGGACGGCAAACCTCCGGTCGTTGCATATAACGGAGAATTATATGAAGATGCCTGCGTCTATGCACTGATCAAAAATACAACCGGAAAAATACGTGTATACAAAGAAAACATCTATGAAAAAACATCGGCTCAGAGTCACTTTGCCACAAAAGTCGATGTGTCCCGTAAAGCACTCATCGAACTTGACGGTAAACCCGCGGCAGACGTATACAGCGCAGAACTTGGCATTCCCCGTGATAAAATCGTTGACAACGTACTGGTCAATCCTATGGGACGTGCGGTGGGCAATCAGGTTTTTATCTCTTCCATGAACGGAATGGATACAGACGGCACACTGACCAACTACAAACGAATCAATAAAAACGACTGCATTTATTTCTTAAGCCTCGGTGACTACAAAGCAACAGAACAGCAGACACGCCAGCAGATCCAGCAGGACGCATCCCATATTTCCCTGGTTTTATCCATTGACTGTATCTACCGGTACCTTCTCTACGAAAAAGAGGGATATTTTTCTACATATGCAAAAGACATGGCAGTTCTCGGACCACACCTTGGCATTGTCGGCGGTGGCGAACAGTATAATAACCAGCATGTAAACCAGACGATGGTCTGCGTGGTATTTGAATAGGAGGAACTTTTTATGTTTGGAAAAAAGAAAACCACAGGAGCCGCAACACCTGTTCCACAGGTTTCCAATAAAAAGAAAATAGAAGACTGTCTGACATCCATGTCTTTTCTCAGCCATTTTGTCATTGACAAAAAGGAATCTCTCGTAGAAGAAGAGATCAAGACAGTACGCGAGATTGATAAAGTAAAAGACTCTTACACCGATGTCATTGAACACAATGCCTCGATCCGCGAAGCTGTTGATTCCCTGCAAAAAGAATTCGGAAAAATCGGAGAAATTTCCGGCCAATTTACGGATGTAATCACCGATGTGACCAGCGTATCCGATGATGCCATGCAGGATATCCGTGATCTGAAAGAAAGCTCTGTCAAAGTGGAAACGCAGTTCGCAGAGATTCATAAAATCTACGATGAATTTCAGGCCCGCTTTGATGAAATCCATGCAACCATGCAAAACATTGTCGGCATTGCAAACCAGACCAACCTGCTGGCATTAAATGCTTCCATCGAAGCGGCCCGTGCCGGTGAACACGGAAAAGGATTTGCCGTTGTTGCAGATGAAGTCACAAAACTTTCCATTGGCATCAAAGAACTGGTGGGTGATGTAAACAAAAGTATGGAAGGTTTGCAGACAAGCTCCGAAAATCTGACGCATTCTCTGCTGGATGTACAGGATGCACTGGATGCTTCCCGCACACAGATGGACACAACCGAAAATATCTTTTCCCATATCAATGATTCTGTGTCCGGCGTAGAAAATGTTCACCGCGGCATCAATGAGGTTGTGGAAAACTGCAGCGGACAGGTGGATCAGCTCCGGGAAGACATGGAAGCCCATGAAACCCGTTATGCCCAGGTTCAGTCCGATATTGACGGCTTAAAGAGCCTGATGACAGAAAAGGGATTTATCTATGAGGACATTTCCAATATGATGGAACAGGCTGATCCATTGATCGAAAATATCAAAACGGAATTAAACAAATAAATCTCATTATTCCCCATCTTCTGCCCAGAGCCGTGCGCACCGCACGGCTCTCTGCCATCCTCTGAGCAGCTTTTTGCGCTCCCCTGAGTCCATTACCGGTTCAAACCTTCGTCCCAGCTGCCAGTTTTCCCGGATTTCATCCCTGTCTTTCCAGTAACCTGCCGCAAGTCCTGCCAGATATGCCGCTCCGAGTGCTGTTGTCTCAATACATTCCGGTCGAAGTACTGCCGCATCAATGATATCTGCCTGAAACTGTACAAGCATGTTATTTGCACTGGCTCCTCCGTCCACACGCAGACCGTTCAGCGTCACGCCGGCATCCTCTTCCATGGCGTGAATGACATCTTTCGCCTGATAGGCAATAGACTCTAATGTCGCACGGATAAAATGTTCCTTTTTGCATCCCCGTGTCAGCCCGACAATCGTTCCGCGCGCATACGGATTCCAATACGGTGCCCCCATGCCGGCAAATGCAGGAACAATATAAACACCATTGGAATCCGGGACTCTCTTGGCATATTCCTCGGACTGTCCTGCGGTACGGATCATACGCATCCCGTCCCTCAGCCACTGGATGGCCGCCCCTGCCACAAAAACACTTCCCTCAAGTGCATATTCCACTTCCCCTGCAGTACCCGCAGCAATGGTCGTAAGCAGTCCATGTCTGGAAATGATTGGTTCCTTTCCGGTATGCATCAAAAGAAAACAACCGGTTCCATAGGTATTTTTTACATCCCCTTTTTCAAAACAGCACTGTCCGAACAATGCTGCCTGCTGGTCTCCTGCCACACCCATCACAGGAATTTTACCGCCAAAAATCTGCTCCTGTGTCTCTCCGAAGAAACCACTCGACGGCCGCACTTCCGGCAGCATTTCTTTGGGAATGCGAAACAGCTCTAATATCTCTTCCTCCCAGCAGCATCTGTGTATGTCAAACAACATGGTTCTTGCCGCATTCGTATAATCCGTGACATGCACCGCCCCTTTGGTCAGATTCCAGATCAGCCATGTATCCACCGTGCCAAACAAGAGTTCCCCTTTTTCTGCAGCATCGCGCGCGCCTTTCACATGATCAAGAATCCATGCGATCTTGCTTGCGGAAAAATAAGCATCCGGCACCAGGCCTGTCCGCTTCTGCAGCATCGGTCCATATCCTTTTTCTTTCAGTTCATCAATCTGTTCTGCCGTGCGCCGGCACTGCCAGACGATCGCATTGTATACGGGTTCCCCGGTCTTTTTATCCCAGACGATTGTGGTTTCGCGCTGGTTTGTGATGCCAATGGCACGGATATTTTTGGATGATGCCCCGATATTCGCCATTGCCTCTATGGCAACCGACATCTGGGAGGACCAGATTTCCCTCGGATTCTGCTCTACCCAGCCCGGCTGCGGGTAAATCTGTGTAAATTCTTTCTGTGCCATCGTGACGATTTTTCCTGCATGATCAAACAGTATACAGCGGGAACTTGTCGTTCCCTGATCCAGTGCCATAATATATTCTTTCATCATCTGTAATCCCCCATATGATTTTCCTGTAGCTTTTCTTTTTCCTATTTTACTGCATATTCCCATTTATCACCAGTTCATTTTCTCGTCAATTGTGGTTTTAACAACATATTTTCCATTTGCTTTCTGATAAATTACTTCTTGCTTACAAAATAAAATCAAAGGAGTATCTTATTATGGAACATAAAATGTTTTGCTATCAGTGTCAGGAAACCGCAGGATGCAGCGGCTGTACCCAGATGGGTGTCTGCGGCAAAAAGCCGGAAGTAGCAGCTATGCAGGATCTGCTCGTCTATGTGAGCAAGGGATTATCCGCGGTCACAACCCAGCTGCGCAAAGAAGGAACAAAGGTTTCAGAAGAAACCAACCACTTGATCACCTGGAATCTGTTTACCACCATCACAAATGCCAACTTCGACAATGAGGCGATCATCGCACGGATTCATAACACTCTGTCCGTGCGCCGCACACTCATTTTACAGGTAAAAGATACCTCAGGTCTGCCGGAAGCTGCTTTCTGGGATATAAAAACAAAAGATGGCTCTGACGCATCGGATGATGTGCTCTTTGCCAAGGCAAAAGAGGCAGGGGTTCTCTCCACAAAAGACGAGGACATCCGCAGTCTGCGTGAACTGATCACTTACGGATTAAAAGGTTTGTCCGCTTACTCCAAGCACGCCAATGTACTGCTTTCGGATGATCCGGAAATTGATGCCTTCCTGCAGCGGGCACTCGCTGCAACACTGGATGATTCCCTCACAGCCGATGACCTGGTCGCACTCACACTGGAAACCGGAAACTATGGTGTCAGAGGCATGGCGATGCTCGATACTGCAAATACCGGTGCCTATGGCAATCCTGAAATTACCAGAGTGAATATCGGTGTGGGAAAAAATCCGGGAATTCTTGTCTCCGGTCATGATTTAAAAGATCTGGAAATGCTTCTGGAACAGACACAGGGAACCGGTGTAGATGTGTATACACACTCAGAAATGCTTCCTGCCCACTACTACCCGGCATTCAAAAAATATCCGAACTTTGTCGGAAATTACGGAAATGCATGGTGGAAACAAAAAGAAGAATTTGAACGTTTTCACGGACCAATTCTGATGACGACCAACTGTATTGTTCCACCAAAGGACAGCTACAAAGACCGGCTGTACACCACCGGTGCTGCCGGCTATCCGGGATGCACACACATTGATGGCGAAATCGGTGCACAGAAGGATTTCTCGGCACTGATCGAACAGGCGAAACACTGTTCTGCTCCGGAAGAACTCGAGCACGGTGAAATCATTGGTGGCTTTGCCCACAATCAGGTACTTGCACTTGCCAGCCAGATTGTTGAGGCCGTCAACTCCGGCGCGATCAAAAAATTTGTCGTCATGGCAGGATGCGATGGACGGGCAAACTCCCGCAATTACTATACGGATTTTGCCAGAGCACTTCCAAAAGATGCGGTTATTTTGACTGCCGGCTGTGCCAAATACAAATATAATAAACTGAATCTCGGCGATATCAACGGAATACCGCGTGTCCTTGATGCCGGACAGTGTAACGATTCCTACTCTCTGGCTGTGATTGCCCTGAAACTGAAGGAAGTATTCGGTCTCGATGATATCAACGATCTGCCGATCGTCTACAACATTGCATGGTATGAGCAAAAAGCAGTGATTGTGCTGCTGGCACTGTTGGCACTGGGTGTAAAAAATATCCACCTGGGACCGACCCTTCCGGCATTCCTTTCCCCGAATGTGGCAAAGATCCTCACGGACACGTTTGGCATTGCCGGAATTGGTACCGTAGAAGATGATTTAAAACTGTTTTTTGGCAAATAATCCACAAAGTCTGTTTTTTGTCTGTTTTCCTTTGACAAACGGTATTTATGAGAGGTATGATTATTATACAATTTAACGATTTTGCATATTTGGCAGAAGGAGAACATTACATGAACGAAAAACAGTATTTACGAGCCAACAAGCGGGTATTTCTCGCTGTCACCATTATCTTTTCCTATATCACGCTGACCATGCTTGCTGCACTGGCGGCCAGCCACGGGGACCACTTTGTCCGGATTATGATCCAGTGTCTGGTTTCGGTCGGTGTGATTATCCTTTCCGCACTGGGCTATCTGACCCGAAAGAAAACGCACACCTGTGCCATCATCCTGACAACCGCCATGATGGTCGGTTATGCAGCTGTTGCTTTACTAAATACCACGGAAGGGACATGGGCTTACGCGCTTCCCCTCATTATTGCCGCCATGGTTTATCTGAATGAACGGCTTATGAAAATAATAAACAGCGTATTTCTGCTGGTAAATATCGTTCGTCTGATGCTCAGTTTTGCCCCACACGCATCTGCTGCACTGGCCAACAAGGTGCTGGCACTGTTTGTCCTGCTTCTTGTTGCATACGCTTCTATCAGTATTACACGGATGCTTGTGCTTTTCTTTGATGAAAACATGACGGAAATTACAGAAGCTGCGGATAAGCAGAAGAAAAACCACGATCAGATGCTTCTCGTTGCCGAAAATATTTCCCGGCATTTTGAAGAAGCAATGACTGTGCTTGACAGTTTGGAAAACAGTATTGAGGTCAGCCACAGTTCTATTCAGGAAATTGCAGACAGCACCGAAAGCACCGCTGAAGCCATCCAGAAACAGGCGGTTATGTGTTCCAATATTCAGGGCAACACCGATGCGGCAGAAGCCGGCATCCACCAGATGATTGAAGCCGCACATGAAACGGATGCTACTGTAAAATCCGGTGCACAGGTCGTCCTGGAATTAAAGGAACAGGCACAGAACGTGGAAGAAGCCAGCAATATCACGGTACAGGTCATCCAGAGCCTGACTTCAAAAGTCGAGGATGTCCAGAGCTTTGTCGGATCCATTATTGAAATTTCCAACCAGACAAATCTGCTTGCCTTAAATGCTTCCATTGAGGCTGCGCGTGCCGGAGAAGCCGGAAAAGGGTTTGCTGTGGTGGCCGATGAAATCCGCCAGCTTTCCGAACAGACAAAAAATGCCTCTGCCAACATTACAGAAATTATCGACAAATTAAACGATGACACAAAACGTGCCAACGAAAGTATCGAAAACTCAGTTGCTTCCGTAGAAAAGCAGAACGAACTGATTGAGAATACACGGGAGAAATTCGGCAATGTCGGTGAAACCGTTGAACACCTGATGGAAGATATCCATACGGCAGAAGAAAATATCCAGAAAATCCTTGATGCCACCAATGTTATTTCCGATAATATTACCCACCTCTCTGCCACCGGTGAGGAAGTGGCTGCCTCTTCCACCGAAGGGCTGCGTATGGCAGATTCCACGGTGGACAATATGAAGGGCTGTAAAAAAGTTCTGGAGAATATTTACATGCTTGCAGAAGATATGAAAGATTCCGTAGAGCACAAAGAACTCGGATAACTCTGTCTGCCAAAAAGCCGGACGCTGTTTACACAACGTCCGGCTTTTTATTGTTTACAGAAAATACAAAAGTGACAGGCAAACGGCCATGCCAAGGAATGCCATCCGGTACAACAGCACATTCGCACACCGGATATCTTCCGGTTCCACCGGACGCAGGGCATCCCCTATCGTCGGTTTCTTTACAGTTTTTCCAAAATAACTGGCATCCCCTGCCAGCTGGATGCCAAGGCTTCCCGCACAGACACTCTCGGTCTGCGCAGAATTCGGGCTGGCATGTTTCCGGCTGTCCCTTCTCCAGATCTTCCATGCCCCGGTCCCGCTAAAACGCTTCCCTGGAAGGAAGCTTGCCACGATCATAAGCAGTGCCGCCACGCGGGATGGGATGAAATTTACCACATCATCCAATTTTGCCGCAAACCTTCCAAAATACAGGTTCTTTTCATTCTTATATCCCACCATGGAATCCATGGTATTCACTGCTTTATAGGCAAAGCCGAGCACCGGTCCACCGATTGCCAGATAAATCATCGGCGCAATCACACCGTCGGATGCATTTTCCGCAACGGTCTCTATCGCTGCCTTTGCCACACCTGTTTCATCCAGTTGTTCTGTATCACGCCCAACGATCATGGAGACTGCCTTTCGCGCTGCCGGCAGATCCTGCTTTTGCAGCTGCTCACATACCTTCATGCTTTCCACTTTCAGACACTTTGTAGCAAGAATCTGATAGGTCATAATAGCTTCCACGGCACAGCCAATCGCCGGATGCAGCCCGTATGCCCCCTCAAGGATAACGGCGGCCACACCGGTTGTCCATGCGATAACAACCACAACCATCGCAAACCCGCGCAGAAATTTTTTTGTGTCTGACAGTTCCTTTTTATTCAGTTTTTCCAGTGATGCGATCAGATTACCAATCAGACGGATCGGATGGGGCAGCCAGTGCGGATCGCCAAACAACAGATCCAGCACAAACCCAAGAAACATCGCAAAGAAATGATAACTCATACTTTTTCTTTTAACTCCATTTTATTCTCTTGTAAGGACAGACGCAGATGATAGCCCTCGGCATTTTTTACCTGATACGAAAAATAATCACCGCCACAGTAGTGCGAAAGCAGCGCCATGATCGTACCCCCGTGAACCACAGCCGCCACCGGAAGCGGCTCCTGTATCATACAGTTGTCTTCCGTTTCCCGGCACTTTGGACACGCTCTGTATGCCAGCTGCTGCCGGATCTGTTCCATAACCAGCTCCATCCCATCCACACATCTTGCGATAAAAGCCTCCCTGCTCTCACCTCCCGGAAATGCCAGCGTTCCACCACTGTCAATCCATGCCTGATAGCGCGGATCTCCATTCAGCTGTGCATAATTCTTTCCTTCAAATTCTCCAAAATCCATTTCACGCCATGGATCAATTTCGATCTGTGGAATTTGCGGAAATAAAATTTCTGCGGTCTGCCGGCAGCGAAGCATGGGACTTACAAATACATATGGCATATCCCATGTCCTGCATACCTGTGCCCATTGGTCTTTTCTTTTCTCCAGCTGCTGTCTGCCGTCCTCCGAAAGCGGTTCGTCCGTCTGTCTGCCAATATACCGGTGTTCTACATTTCCCAGCGTCATTCCATGCCGGATTAGATACAGTTCTATTTGATTCTCTGTCCAATTCCACATACAATCCGTTCCACCCTTTCTGCTTTTGCTGCAATTTCACAAAGCAGCCGTCCCAGCCGCTCACGATATTCCCGCTCGAACGAATCCAGCGGCACAATTCCATTGCCTACTTCATCGCAGATAATTACTGTATCCGGATGTTTTTCCAGATAAGCCATACTTTCTGTTTCCGGGGATAGAGACTTCGGGGCACTTTCCTGCAATTTCTCTCGAAACCATCCTTCAAAATTGTCCCAGATCCGTGCTTCCTCGATGCCCCGCACCTGTGTTACATATGCTTTTTTTCCCTGAGCAGTGCCGCCAATGTATAATTCCATTAATGTACTCCCTATTGCTTGATATTTTATATTACCACGTTTCGACAAATTTATCTATTTATGCTATACTCCTTTTGTTTTCGCTCCCATTCTGGCAACAGAAGGGAGAGATATTTTGTGGATTCTATCGTTTCATTCTTTGTTTCTGTCGTGGCAGGTATAGTCACCTATTATATCTGCAAATGATTAGACAGTAAACATTAGCGGCAATTAACCTGAATGGATGCTCGACCATACAAAATGAGAAGAACCCCCAGTAGCGGCAACTACTGGGGGTTCGTTTTTGGTGTACTTGTAAAAGTATCGCCTCATTCTTTGCTGATTGCATTATATCATACACAATCACCAATTTCAAGTATACCCCAATTCATCATCCTTCTTGCACCAGTAGCGCGACTTTTTCAAATCAACACTGACACGGCTGCCGCCACCGCCATTGCCCCCTCACACAGCGTCAGAAAATATCCCGCCGTATCTCCGGTTATTCCGCCAAATTCCCTGTAACTGCGCCAGCGATAGTAACCGAACACTGCAAATGCCGCCGCCACCGCCAAAATTCCCGCCAGAAGCGAAAGCCAGAGCATAAACAGTACACACAACAACGTCTGTGCATAAAGTGCCCCTTTTACCCCACGCTCATGTGCGGTACTCGCAAAATGATAGAGCATCCCATCCGTTTTTGCGGAACGGAAGGAAACTACGCTCAGGCCACTCAGGCAGCGGGACAGGAAAAATCCACAACAAAACACTTCCAGCGCACGGTAATCCACAATCTGGGAAAGAGCCGCCACATAAATCAACCCGAATTCCGCCAGCTTGATCACGGAAAAAGCTCCAATGTGGGAATCCTTTAGAATCTCCAGTTTTCGCTCTCTGGGCTGATACGAATGCAATGCATCCATGGTATCCATAAACCCATCCACATGGAAGCCCCCGGTGATAATAAGCGGGAGCGCAGCTGATATCAGAATAAATGCAAGCGTACTGATTCCCAATAACGCAGACAACCGAAACCATCCCCAGAGGATAGCACCGATCACTGCCCCGATCCACGGAAAAAAGCACATGCTGTAACGCATGTCTTCTTCTTTCCACACAAATTGTGGCATCGGAATTTTTGAATAGGTGGAAAACGCCACCGCGATTCCTCTAATGATGTGCATAACCTGCTTCCTTTCTCTCTTTTACCGGAACCGGAATACCTACAACGACTTCGGTCACCGTATCCGCCAGCTCCGCCACTCCCGTATTGATGCGTCCGAGTGCACGGATATATGCCTGCGTTGTCGCATCATAGGAAATGCCATCCTCAAACACGTTATTACTGACAATCACCAACTCGTCCACTTTTGCGGAAAGGCTTTTGATTCCCTGCAATATGTGTCCGACAACCACATCTTCCGAAACGATGTCCGCACCGGAAAACATCTCATTTGCAACCAGATTGGACATACATTCCAGCAGGGCACAGCGAGGACGTTCCGTAACATTTTGCCCTGCGCGATCCGGTGGTTCCATGGCTTGCTGTGCTCTTTTCGAAAAATCTACTTCCCCGATATCACGCGGCTGTTCCATCGTAACAAATCCTTTTCCCGCGCGAAGTCTCCGGTGTCTTGCAACTTTTTTTTCGCCCTCCGCATCGTACACCTGCATGGTTGCGATATAATATTTATTCGTTTTTCCATCCAGCAGATGCTCTGCGTAAGCCGATTTTCCGCTGCCGCTTCCACCCAAAACCAAAGTGATCATTCTGTTTCCCCATACCGCTCGTACTGCGCAATTTCCATCGTATCAAATGTTGTCTGATCCTCGTAGAGTGCCAGTGCCAGATCCAGAAGGGAAAACAGCATCACGGCTCCTGTGCCCTCACCAAGCCCCAGTCCCGCATCTATGACCGGATGAAGTTTCAGCTCCTCCGCGATCCATTTTGCCGCGGGTTCCTTGCTCAGATGGCTTGGCAGAACAAATTCCCGCACACCCGGCACGATCCGCTCCGCCACCAGTGCCGCGACCGATGAGATCAGCCCATCCAGAACGACCGGCACATGATACAGTGCTCCGCCGATGCATACACCTGCCATTCCCGCGATATCCAGACCGCCGAATGCCGCCAGCATGGAAAGTGCATGCGCTGACCGGATCTCTTTTTCATATTTCTCCAGTGCCTGCGCAATGACCTGCTGCTTGCGCAACAGCCCCGCGTCGTTTAATCCGGCACCACGTCCGGTCACTTCTTCTGCTGTGCGTCCGGTCAGTGCCGCCACAAGCATGCTGCTCGTCGTCGTATTTCCGATTCCCATCTCTCCGGTACCGATCAGCTGATAGCCTTTGTCTTTGCACTCCCGGACCAGATCAATTCCCACAGACAATGCCTGCAACGCTTCTTCCTCTGTCATTGCAGGTTCCTGCAGAAAATCGCGCGTGCCCTGCATCACTTTGCAGTCGCGCACCCCCGGCAGCGTTTCTTTTGTGTTGATTCCAATATCGACCGGGATCACATCCACACCGGCGCGGCGCGCCATTTTGCCAACCGAGCTTGCCTGCTGCCCCATAAATCCTGCAACCACCGCGGTCACTTCCTGTCCGGACTGGCTGACTCCTTCTGCGACAACACCATTGTCTGCGCACATGGTGAGGATCACTTTTTTTTCAACGGAAAGACTGCTGCTTCCTGTGATTGCGCCGATCTGTGCAAACATTGTCTCAAACTGCCCCAGACCATCCAGCGGTTTGGCAATTTTGTCCCAGCTTGCTTTTACCTGCGCGTAGATCTGTGCGTCCGGTGGAATGATTTTAAGTTTCTCCATTTCTTTTCCTGTAATCAAATATTTTCTCCTGTCAATCAAACGGAAATCCGGCTCTCCTGCAAAATAGAGTATACATACTCCATATCCAGATGCTCCCGCAATCCCTGTGCGAGCTTGTCATACTGCTGTTCCTTAAATGCATGATAATCACCGCCAGCCTCCGGTTTCCATGACACCCTTTTTTTGTCGGCCAATGCCTGTACTATGCGCACGGCAATGTCTCCATCGTCAAAAATGCCGTGCACATAACTGCCGTATACGCCGGGTGCTTCGCTGCCTTTTTCCATGCGCTGTACCCCGTCGGTTCTGCCATCTGCCAGCTGTACCAGTGGCGTCTGATGTTCCCCGGTGGAAACCGTTGTCTTTCCCATATGAATCTCATAGCCGGAAAATTCCAATCCGGAAAGTGTGGAAAAAATACCGGTCACATTCTCAAATTTTCCACGTGTCTGCGTACGCATTTTTTCCGGCATCAGGGTCGTGTCGGTGTCGATCAGTTCCATACCACGCAACGGTTCGCGTAGCGAATTCTCATTTTCTACCCCATGTGGGTCCGAAATGGTACACCCTAGCATCTGATAGCCACCGCAGATCCCCCAGACCGGGATATGCACTGCCAGCTTTTTGACTGCGGTTTCCAGACCGTTCTGCCGCATCCAGTGCAGATCACCCATCGTATTTTTGCTGCCCGGCAGAAAAATCATATCCGGCTGTCCCAGTTCCTGCACCGAAGAAACATAGCGCACGGACACACCCTCCAGCCGTTCAAACACGTTAAAATCCGTAAAATTGGAGATCCGTGGAAAACGGATCACTGCCAGATCTATCACGCCTACATCATGGTTGTCCAACTGACCGCTCAGACTGTCCTCATCCTCAATGGAAAGATGCATATATGGAACTACTCCGGCAACCTTCACACCGCCGCGTTCCTCCAGCATCTCCACTCCCGGATCAAGGATCGTCTTGTCCCCGCGGAATTTATTAATAATCAGACCCTTCACACGGGCTTTTTCATCCTCTTCTAAAAGTATCAAAGTTCCCAAAAGCTGCGCAAACACACCGCCACGGTCGATATCCCCCACCAGAAGCACCGGTGCATCGACCAGTTTTGCCAGCCCCATATTGACAATATCATCCGATTTCAGATTGATCTCTGCCGGGCTTCCCGCCCCTTCCATCACAATAATGTCTGCCTGCTTTTCCAACTCCGAAAAAGCCTCGCAGATCGTCGGAACCAGCTTTTTCTTATACGCAAAATAATCCCGCGCCCGCATATTTCCGAGCACCTCACCCTTTACGATCACCTGTGATCCGACATCATTGGTCGGTTTCAACAGGATGGGATTCATAAGCACGGAAGGCTTCACACCCGCCGCTTCCGCCTGCATGACCTGCGCGCGCCCCATCTCCAGACCGTCTTCGGTGATGTAGGAGTTGAGCGCCATATTCTGTGATTTAAACGGTGCCACGCGATAGCCATCCTGCGCAAAAATACGGCAAAGTCCTGCAACGATCAGGCTTTTTCCGGCATTTGACATCGTGCCCTGCACCATGATTACTTTTGCCATGTTTGTTTCCTTCCTGCTAACCAGCAATCACAACCCTGCAATCCTTCTTGAAGCATGCAATTCCATATTTGATAAAATTACGCATTCCGTCCTGCTTCAGCTTATCGACATATGATTTTTCTTCCATCTGTTTCAAAGCTTCGGCACATGCAGCATCCAGATCTCCATTCCCGGCATATTTCAGTTCTATCACAATTCCTGTTCTGTTGTTCGGCACCTCAACAAGAATATCGCTGTAGCCGGTTCCTGACTCTGCATTTGACTTTATAAGCCAGTTTGCTTTATATCCCAAAAGCCCAAGTAAAATGCCATGGTAAAAATTTTCTTTCTTTTCCTTTGCAACTGCTGTATCACGTATACTTATGGTATTCCAAAGATATTCTCCAAAGAGCTGCTCTATTTTTTCTGTATTTTTTTCTAAAAACGCATTGCAGAATTCTTCCAGTCTCTTACCGTCATTCGCGGACGTATCCCGGAACCATTCCCTGATTTTCTTGATAAAAAGATTTTTTATCTCTTTATTTGGAATTGCCAAACGTATCTTTCCATCCGCTGTACGCCCCTGTTTTGTCAGATATCCGGTCGTAAAAAGTACGCTCCACAGATTTCCAATGTTTTTATCAAGCTCATCATACGTAAGTTCCTGTGAAAGTTCCTTTTCAATACACTCTCCCGCGATCAGACGCTCAATTTCATCCTTGGTCTGCACATCCGCCTTATCAATCAATCTGCGGACGATCGCATTTCCACTCGAATTAGACCAGTAATCCTGTGGTTCAACCGTTTGATCATAGTTAAGTTCATCCACATAATTTATGACATCCCATGGACAGTACACATCCGCATTTCCAAAGTGATAGCCATCATACCATTCCTTTGTTTCCGGAAAATGTGAAGCCAGACCATACGACGCAAGGAGGTTTTTTACCTCATCATCTGTGAATCCAAACTGTTCATCAAATCTGGAATCCATAATAGAAAGTACCTTAAAATTATTCAATCCTGTAAATATACTTTCCTTCGATACTCGCAGACATCCCGTCAGAAATGCAAACTGTAAATAATCATTCGTCTTTAATGCCTGACCAAAAAGACCTCTGATCAGAGAAACCATTTCACGATAATATCCATTCTGATATGCTTTATCCAGAGGAACATCATACTCATCTATGATAATTACTACCTTTTTCCCGTGATGCTTATATAAAAGCTGTGACAGTTTACGGATGCTGTCTTCTATATTCTCATCCGTACCTGTAAGCATTTTAGCGAAATATGCCTTATCCTCGTCCGTAAGTGCATCACTTGTTTTGAGATAATAATGCCGGTCCATTTCATTGGCAAGAATCGTGCCGAGCATCCTCTTCGCATCCGCAAATGTCAGCCCCTCCACCCCTTTGAGCGTGAGAAATATCACTGGATACTTTCCCATGTACGCATCGCATAGTTCTTTATTCTTTGCAATATATAAGCCTTCAAACAGTGAAACATCTGCACCGATTTCAAAAAAACTTTTCAGCATGCTCATATTCAATGTCTTGCCAAAACGTCGCGGACGGGTGAACAGTGTTACTTCCCCCCAATTCATCAGAATCTGTTCTATAAGATTTGTCTTGTCAATATAATAAAATCCGTTCCTGCGTATTTTTTCAAAACTGTCAATTCCTACCGGTAATTTCAAAGTATTTACCATATGAACCTCCAACAAACAGATCATTTTGCCATATTTACATATAGTATAACTGATTGACAAGGTAATTACAATTTCCTTTCATTAAACGGTCACCGAAATACACTGTCATGATTTACTCTCCATTCCAAAAACATTTTCTTGAAAAGATCCCCATGTTCCGTTAAGATGATATTGTAACGAAAAACAATATATCAGGGAGGTAGTTATGAACTATACAATTGAAGGAGCACCAATGCCTGTCGTCATCTGTAACTTAGAGGGCGGCGAAACCATGCTTACGGAGAAGGGCGCAATGTCGTGGATGTCCCCAAATATGAAAATGGAAACCACAACAGGCGGCGGAATCGGAAAAATGTTCGGTCGTGCTTTTTCCGGTGAAAGCATGTTTATCAACCGTTACACCGCACAGGGCGGCACCGGACTGATCGCATTTGCATCCAGCTTTCCCGGAGATATCCGTGCATTTGAAATCGCACCGGGGCAGGAGATTATCGCCCAGAAAAGTGCCTTTCTCGCATCAACTGCAGGCGTGGAAATGTCTGTTTTTTTCCAAAAACGCATTGCCGGCGGTCTCTTCGGCGGAGAAGGATTTATCATGCAGCGTCTGTCCGGAAACGGCACCGTCTTTCTCGAATTTGACGGACACATCAAAGAATATGAACTTGCACCGGGACAGCAGATTGTCGTCGATACTGGATATCTTGCGGCAATGACCGCCGGATGTTCCATCGATATCCAGACTGTACCGGGTGTCAAAAATATGCTCTTTGGTGGGGAAGGGATCTTTAATACCGTTATCACCGGACCGGGACGTGTATGGCTGCAGAGCATGCCGGTTGCACAGCTCGCCGGAGCGATCAGCCCGTTTATTCCAAATAAAAATTAATCATTTTCGAAAAAATCCCGGAGCCGTTTCCCATGCTCCGGGATTTCATTTTATATCATTTTTCAAATTTTCCGAATTTCAAAACTGTTTTTCCCACGGGTTTTTACCTCATATAATACACTGTCTGCTTCCTTAAACAGTTTTTCATAAGGAACTTTCTCCGTCATATACACAGCACCCAGACTGATGGACAGCGGCACTGATCCCTCTGCATTTCCTCCACCAGACCATATCGATTATACAAACCGGTCAGTGCATCAGTCTTTGCCAGACGGTCCCGGTCTCTCATGATAAGCAACACAACAACTACAATGTGGAAATGAGCCGGGTATCGACATCTTTATAAAATACAAAACAGAAATTGCCATTTCTTGCCAGCGGAACCGTGGTCAGATGGGTAAATCCCTGCTTCTGAATATAGTAATTCACACTGTAATAATCGGCTACCGTAAAATCTGCCCGCAAATTACTCATCCTTCTTTTGCAGCCTTACCGCGCTTCATATGCCCTGGATACACGCTTATACTCTGCGGGTTCCGTAATCTGCTCCACCACAATATCTCCGTCTTCTGCATCCCGATAACGGTATAAATACACACCCTCCTGAATCTCATCTTCCTGAATAAGGGATACCGCCATATAGCTTTTTCCCTCAACCGTAAAGGTATCCATGATGGCAAATTCTTTTTCCGTGCCATCCGAAACCGGAATGCTGATTACTTCGTACTCATCCATAATATTCTCTCCCTTTTATCGCGGTACTTTCGAAAACAATGCAAATGCATTTTCCCGTGTGGTTTCCTCCACTTCTTCCGCGGAAATCCCTTTAATCTTTGCAATCTTTTCAATCACATACGGAATGTTGCGTGAATCATTGCGTGTTCCCCGGTGTGGTTCCGGTGCCATATATGGACAATCCGTTTCTAAAACAATGGCGGAAAGCGGGATTTCCTCTACCGTCTGAACGAGTTTTCTGGCATTTTTAAAAGTCACGACGCCACCTACCCCGATCCGGTATCCCATCTTTACATATTCCTGCGCCATCTCCGGCGAATAGGAATAACAGTGAATCACTCCCTTGATTCCGTCTTCGCGAGCCTTTTTCATGATCTGCATCGTATCCTCTGCAGCATCCCTCGAATGAATAATCACCGGAAGATCCGCTTCCTGCGCCAGTGCAAGCTGTCGCACAAACCAGTACCGCTGCTTTTGCTGTACCTCTGGTTCCTTATCCCAGTAATAATCCAGTCCGATCTCACCCACGGCAACTGTCTTTTGCAGCGTTGTCTGCTGTCTGAGCCATGCATACGTGTCCTCATTTAAATCATCCACGTCACTGGGATGTACGCCCACCGCAGCATAAAGAAAAGGGTATTCCTGCGCCAGCGAAAGTGTTGTCTTTGTCGTTGCAATGGAAGACCCTACATTAATCACCGGTGAAATGCCGCGCTGCGGTAAATCCGCAAGCAGCATCTCCCGATCCGTATCAAATTTTGCATCATCGTAATGTGCATGTGTCTCAAAAATCATAAGAAGTGCCTTTCTATCAGATCAAGTTCCTCCATGATGATACAGTTTGGAAGTGTATCCGAAGCCACCATGCCCCGCACCTGGGCATAATCCATCCAGCGCACACTCTCAATTTCTTCGGTCTGCAGTTCAAATTCCTCTGCTTCCCGATCCAGCCAGAGCAGATAGACATTTGAAATCTGGTGATCATGAAATGGCTGTCTGTGAAATTCGCTGTCAACATCCTTATGCACCTGTCCGCAATAAATCAGATCCGACTCCTGCACTGTCACATTTAATTCTTCTTTCAACTCCCGAATTGCCGAAGGAATATACTCCTCCCCTGCCGGTATATGTCCGGCACTGGAAATATCATAGCAGCCCGGAAATGAATCTTTCTGCATACATCTCTTCTGCAGCAAAAGCTGAATCCGTCCGTTCCTGTTGCGGGCAATCCAGACATGTGATGTACGATGCCGCACACCCTCCCGGTGCGCCTCTGTGCGTTCTACGGTTTCACCGGTTGGTGCTCCGGTTTCATCTACAACATCAAGGATTTCCATAGTTTATGCCTCCTATTTTTATGCCTCCGGCCTTGTTTAACAGATCTCTGCACCGCTTGGCATTGGTTTCTCCGGTGTCATCAGAGAAAGTGTGCCGTTTTCATCCTCTGCACACAGCAGCATGCCCTCGGACAATACTCCGGCAAGTTTTGCCGGCTTTAAGTTCACAAGAACCATAACCTTCTTGCCGACCATCTCTTCCGGTGTGTAATCTTTACGGATACCGGATACAATCTGCTTTACAGTGTTTCCGATTTTTACCTGAGAGCAAAGCAGCTTCTTTGACTTTGCAACTGCCTCACAGGAGAGAATCTCTCCCACCTGGAACTGCATCTTCGTAAAATCATCAAATGTGATCTCTTCTTTCGGATCCATATCAATCACTGCTTCATCTGCGGACTCTCCGCCATTTAATGCTTTCTGTTCTTTTTCGTACTCTTCCTTCTGCTTTGCCTGAATGGCATCCACTTTTGGCTGGATCTCTTTTGCGTCAATTCTTGCAAAAAGGATCTCCGGGGCATCGGTTACTTTTGTTCCATCCGGATACAGGCCAAACTGATTGAGTTCATCAAAATCACGCAATGATGTCGATAACTGCGCCACGATTTTTTCTGCGGTTTCCGGAAGGAACGGGTGCAGAAGACTTGCGCCAATCGTGATGGACTCGGTCAGATTGTAAAGAACCTCTGCCAGACGGTCTTTCTGTGCCTCGTCTTTTGCCAGTACCCACGGGGTTGTCTCATCAATATATTTATTGCAACGGCGGAACAGTGCAAATACTTCGGAAATTGCATCTGCCACACGAAGTTTTGCCATCTTCCCGGCAATACGGTCACGGGTTGCTGTCACAACAGCTTTCAGATCTGCATCCACTTCACCGGTGACTCCTGTGGATGTGACCACACCGCCAAAATATTTATTGCTCATGGAAACGGTACGGTTTACCAGATTTCCAAGAATATTTGCCAGGTCAGAGTTGAAACGCTCAATGACCAGATCCCAGGTAATCACGCCATCATTCTCAAACGGCATCTCATGCAATACAAAATAGCGGGTAGCATCTACGCCAAACAGATCTACCATGTCATCCGCATAGATTACATTTCCCTTGGATTTGCTCATCTTATCCCCGCCCTGAAGCAGCCATGGGTGTCCAAATACCTGCTTTGGCAGTGGCAGATCCAGTGCCATCAGAAAGATTGGCCAGTAAATGGTATGGAAACGGACAATATCTTTTCCGATCAGATGCAGATCAGCCGGCCACAGCTTCTTAAACTGATCTGTGGAACCATCCGGATCATATCCAATCTTTGTGATATAGTTTGTCAGTGCATCCAGCCAGACATATACGACATGTTTCGGATCAAAATCTACCGGAATTCCCCAGCTGAAACTGGTACGTGATACGCACAGATCCTGCAGTCCCGGAAGCAGAAAGTTATTCATCATCTCATTCTTACGGGAAACCGGCTGAATGAAGTCCGGATGGGTATTGATATAATCAATGAGCCGGTCTGCATATTTACTCATCTTAAAGAAATAAGCTTCTTCTTTGGCAGGCTGCACTTCCCGTCCACAGTCCGGACATTTGCCGTCTACAAGCTGGGATTCTGTCCAGAAAGACTCACAAGGTGTACAATACATTCCCTCATAAGATCCCTTATAAATATCACCCTGATCATAAAGCTTTTTAAAAATCTTCTTTACACATTTCTCATGATCCTCATCCGTGGTACGGACAAAGTTATCATAAGAAGAATTCACAAGATCCCAGATCCGCTTTACCTCACCGGAAACCTGATCTACAAATTCTTTCGGTGAAATATCTGCTGCCTCTGCTTTTTCCTGAATCTTTTGTCCGTGTTCATCAGTTCCGGTCTGAAAATAGACATCATAGCCTTCGGCTCTCTTATAACGCGCAATTGCATCCGCAAGAATAATCTCGTACGTGTTTCCGATATGCGGCTTACCTGAAGTATAGGCAATCGCGGTTGTCATATAAAACTTCCCTTTATTTTCTGCCATGTCCTTGGCCTCCTTATCTCACATTCGCTCTCCCCATTTTACCGAATTCCACGCCATTTGTAAAGTATCCCCTATTCGTCCGTTTTTCTGTTTATTCAAGAATATTTTCTTATATGCCAAGAATTTCTTGCTGACCTGTTTTTCCGTAGACTAATATGCTTTTATCCAGTTTTTTCCAGTACAAAACTGCCAAAGATAAATGAGAAGGAGCACCAACATGAAAAATATACAAATCGGGGCAGCCTTAAAAACGATGCGAAAAAATCGTGGCTGGACGATCCATGACGTAGTTGTACAGCTGAATGACCTGTACAATATCGCAGTCGCCGAAAAAACCGTGTACGGATGGGAAAGCGATCAGGCCTATCCCCGCACGGAAACATTGCTGCTGCTCTGTGAACTGTATCAGAGTGACGCATTCACCGGAAATCTCCTGCACATTCCTGCAGACAAATCCTTCCCGATCACTGCAGATGAACGGCATGTCATCGAAATGTATCGCCGGCATCCGGAACTACAAAGCGCTGTAAAACGCGTGCTTGATGTTCCCGTCAAAAAACCTTCTGCAAATTAAAGTCCTGATATCCTGTCCCCTGTAAAAACTATTTTCCAAAATTCATCCTGTCACAGAAGTTTCTATCTCATACAGATATAAATCACATAAACCACATATAAAACCAGCATCACAATACCTTCTTTTCTGCTGATTTTTTCTTTTGTCCATGCAAACCCCCAGATCAACAGGCTCAAAACAATCAAAATCATAATATCTATGATGTTTTCCATCAAGAACGGCATCGGACTGATAACTCCCGCCAGACCAAGTACAAACAGAATATTAAAAATATTGGAGCCGATCGCATTTCCAAGTGCCATATCCACTTCATTTTTGCGGGCTGCAACAACAGATGTCACAAGTTCCGGAAGCGAGGTTCCAATTGAAACAATGGTCAGTCCTACCAGCGTCTGGCTCATTCCAATTTTCAATGCAATATTGCTGGCACTGTCTACAACGACATCCCCGCCAATCACAATACCAGCTACACCAACCACAAGGAACAACAGGCTTTTTGGCATCGACATTACTTTCTGTGCCTCTGCCGCTTCAATCTCTTCACTTTGCGGTTGCCCGCCTTCTTTTCCTGCTTTCAATGCCATACGAATCATTGTTCCGATAAATATGGCAAAAAACACCAGAAATACAGCACTGTCAAAACGTCCCAGTTTCATTCCCACACCACCGAGTACCAGAAGCAGCAACGCTGCAAACACGGAATATGGGAAATCACGTTTCAATGTAGCTTTCTGTACAGCAACCGGAGTCATTATGGCACAAAAACCGATGACCACCATCATATTAAAAATATTAGACCCGACCACATTACTGATTGCCAGCGTATTCTTATGCTGGATTGCTGCAACAACAGAAACCGCAGTCTCCGGAAGTGAGGTTCCCATGGCAACAATCGTCAGGCCAATAATGATGGCCGGAACATGAAACCGTTTTGCAATGCTGGAACTTCCCTCCACAAAAACATCTGCCCCTTTGACCAGGAAGAAAAATCCTGCGATCAAAAAAACAATTGCCAGCGGCATGGAACATGTTGAAATAAATTCTGTCATATCTTTTCCCTCTTTCTGTAAAATAATGTGTTAAAAGGCAATAATGCCAAGATGCTCCAACAATATTTTCAAACCTATGAGCATAAGTATTACCCCACCGGCAATCTCTGCCTTTTTCTTATAACGGGTACCGAAGAAATTACCGACAACCACTCCGATGATCGATAATACAAATGTCGTGCATCCGATAATCAGACAGGCTTCCATGATGGATACATTTAAAAAGGCAAATGTAATACCGACTGCAAGTGCATCGATACTGGTTGCAACTGCAAGAATCAGCATCTCTTTGTGATCCAGTGGCAGATCTTTTGCTCCAATTTCCTGCACGTCTTTATCACGAACCGCTTCAATCACCATCTTTCCACCGATAAACAGCAACAGGAAAAAGGCGATCCAGTGATCGACCGAAGTAATGTATTTCTGAAAGCGGATTCCCAGCGCCCAGCCGAGAAACGGCATCAGTGCCTGAAATCCTCCGAAATACAATCCAATCAGAAACGCATGTTTTTTGTTGATTTTTTCCATGCCAAGACCCTTGCAGACGGATACCGCAAATGCATCCATCGAGAGTCCGACACCAATCAGAAATAACTCGATTACCATTCTTATGTTCTCCTTTTGTGAGGGGATTCATACCTTGCGCTTCTGTCCTGATATATCAAAAAGAGACCCAATGCGCACCAACGAAAACCGCGACTACAGCCACGTTTTTCCGGTGCACATGAGTCTCATTCTTTAAGGCTTGCCAGGTCCAAATGACCGGTATGTTGACAAGTCACACAATGTGCGAACTACTCCCTCACATACTTTTGTCTATGAATTAGGTAAACTATAACAAACGGTCTTTGAGTTAGTCAATACGAACTTCTTATTTGCTGATGACTTTGGCAAACTTCTTCTTACCACGCTTTACGACCTTTCCTTCTCCGGCAAACTCGTCGAGCGTGTAACTGGTACTGATGTCTGTAACTTTCTCACCGTCCACAGAGACTCCACCCTGCTGTACGGCACGACGTGCATCGGAACGACTCTCACACAGAGAAGCCTTTACAAGAACTGCCATGATATCGAGCTTGTCATTGTACAGATCATCTGCAGTCACTTCAACCGTCGGCATATGTGCAGAAACCCCGCCGCCTGCAAACAGTGCATGGGATGCCTCTTTGGCTTTCTTTGCCTCTTCCTCACCGTGTACCAGTTTGGTCAGCTCATAAGCGAGAATCTCTTTTGCTTCATTCAGCTTGGCACCTTCCCATTTGTCCATCTCATCGATCTGCTCCAATGGCAGGAAGGTCAGCATGCGGATGCACTTTAACACATCGGAATCTGCCACATTTCTCCAGTACTGGAAGAAGTCAAACGGAGAAGTCTTGTTCGGATCAAGCCATACGGCACCGGACTGTGTTTTTCCCATCTTCTTTCCCTCAGAGTTTAAAAGCAGATTGATCGTCATGGCATAAGCATCTTTTCCAAGCTTCCGGCGGATCAGTTCCGTACCACCGAGCATGTTACTCCACTGGTCATCTCCACCGAATTCCATGTTACATCCATATTTCTGGTACAGAGTGTAGAAATCGTAGCTCTGCATAATCATGTAATTAAACTCTAAGAAACTTAATCCTTTTTCCATTCTCTGCTTATAGCATTCAGCTGTCAGCATGCGGTTTACGGAAAAATGTGCACCAACATCACGCAGTACATCAATGTAGTTTAAATCCATCAGCCAGTCAGCATTGTTTACCAGCATTGCCTTGCCTTCTCCGAAATCGATGAAACGGCTCATCTGCTTTTTAAAACAGTCTACGTTGTGCTGAATGGTCTCCGGTGTCATCATCTGCCGCATATCGGTACGACCGGATGGATCACCGATCATGGCTGTACCACCACCAATCAGCGCAATCGGCTTGTTTCCTGCCATCTGCAGACGTTTCATCAGACACAGTGCCATAAAATGTCCCACATGCAGACTGTCAGCTGTCGGGTCAAAACCGATATAAAATACTGCTTTTCCATTGTTGATGAGTTCCTTGATTTCTTCCTCGTCGGTTACCTGTGCGATCAGACCGCGGGCAACCAGTTCGTCGTAAAGTGTCATTGGGTTTCCTCCTGTAATTTAACTTTTTTGATTTTTCTGGGGCTTTATGTCCCTTTGCTCCATATCTATAAAAATCCAAATAAAAATCCCCTCGTCCTAATTATAAGGACGAGGGGGATCTCTCGTGTTACCACCTTAATTCGCATGCTGTTCACACAGCCTGCCTCCGCGAGTGCAGCTACACTCCAGTGCGTCTAACGGGCACTACTCCGTTACAGCCTACTTGCCTGCGCGTTCGGTGTAAAGCTCAGGGATGTATTCCCTGCGGTAAGGGGGGACCCAGCTTGCTGGGGGGATTCCTTATCGCCCGGCTTATGGTTTTTCCATAAATCCTCGGCAGGGAGACCCAGCTTGCTGGGGGGATTCCTTATCGCCCGGCTTATGGTTTTTCCATAAATCCATCTGTGCTTTCCGTGTGCCTCTCATCTACCGGCTGCTTTCTGTTCGTTCCACACATTGGTACTTGTTCCCATCTTCGCTTGTATTCTATAATTATATTATTATAGAAAGACAATCACAGTTTGTCAAACAATTTTTACTTGACTTCTTTCGCTTCTGCCGGAACCCAGATTCCATCTTTTCCCCATGGCTGGATCATAGACAAATACCGCTTCTGTCCATCCTGTAAAAATGTAATCTGTATACCGACCTGTGTTTTATCTGCAGATTCAGATTCTTTTTCCACGGAAACAAGCTTTTTATCCGACGATAAATTCAAAAGCTGCCGGGCTGCATCTGTCGGCTCAAGCAATGCACCAATTGGAACCATATTCTTATTCAGCACTTCACCCATACCGTTTATACAGTAGTCCATCTGCGTATCGCTGATTCCCTGCGCATATGCTGTATCAAACTCATCTGCCGATGCAATTCCATCCGTTTTAGCATCCGGACCGTCAGCAAACTGATTGATTTTTTCCTGTGTAATCTGAAATTGACCATTTTCCTGTGCATAATGGATATTCTCTATCCACACGCTCACATGCGGATCTGATGACTCCACATAATACAAAATCTCTGCAGTCTGTTCTTCCGTATTGATTTCATGCAGCCAGTAGCCATCCATTTCTTCTCCGGTTCCACCAAAGAAACTGCCAAAGGCTCCCCATGGCCATGGACTCGACCAGCCAAATGACGGTGTATCTCCATCCATCCACAAAATATGTATTTTCTCTAAATTCGACTGTACCTCTTTGGATGTCATCTGCACAATTTTTTCTGTATCCCGGTCGCAAAATGCCTGTGCCCATTCCCTGATATTCTGCTCTATTATCGCAGCTCCTGCATTTTCCTGCACTGGCTGCTGTGTACTATCCACTTTCTCGGTTGTATGCTCTGTTTTTGTCTCCGACGGTTTCTGGTTTGTCAGACAACTTACTGCCACAAGTGCAACCAAAACGGTTGCAATCGCAGCCACCCAGGTATGTGGTTTTTTAAAATTCAACACGTTCTTAATTCTCCTTCCTGCATCTGCCTCTCCAAACGCAACCGGGGCAAATGAATACGGATGCCGCTCCATCGCAAAAGCAAGTAAGGATGCGCTGTATCCTTTTTTAATCTGATTTCCAAACTGCGCAAGTACGGCCTCATCACAACTCATCTCCATGTCTCTTGTCATATAGAAAAAGGCAATCCATGCCAATGGATTCCACCAGTATACAGCCAAAAGTACGAATGCAATCAGCTTCCATAAAGGATCATGTCTGCGGATGTGCCAGCTCTCATGCGCAAGGATGTACTGCTGTTCCTCCTCTTTCATCCGAAACGGAATATAAATCTGCGGGCAGAAAATTCCCAGTACAAACGGTGATGGAATACAGTCACATTCCCAGATCTTTATGGTCCGCCGGACGTTTCCAGATGTTTCATTTACGGTTAAACGTACTGCTGTCCGTACCATACTGCGGCATTTGATATAGGAATACATTCCATATCCTAAAAATAAAAATATCCCGATCAGCCAGACAAAAAACAACACCGCACAAATTTTCTGCGAGGTCGTCATAGCTGCTGTCAAACCAGCTTCAGAAGCTGCATCCCCTGTCACACGTGAACCGGCAGATACCTGCGTCACCTTCTGTACTGCCGTTTGCGCATGCACTCCAGATACTCCTGTGTAGTGTGCAATCTCACTCATTTGTGATCTGCTTTTTGCCAGACGAAACAGATTAAACAAACTCCATCCTGATGCAATGGGCAAATCAAATAACATACGGATTCCAACAATTGCCCACAATGCATAGGAATATTTTTTGGGACATTTCCGCAAAAGCGCGCGCACTGCAAACACCGCGAGAATTACAACCGCCACCATGCCATTCCGCTGCAGAAATGCCAGAAAAATTACACTTGCCTTCTCCATTCTCTGCCCCTACCCTTCTTTATGCTCGTCGATCATTTTCTTAAGCAGCTTTGCTTCTTTTTTGGAAATTTTCTTTCCTCCAAGAAATGCTGTGATAAACCCTGGCAGTGATCCGTCAAATGTGCGATCCACAAAATACCGGGATTCCTCTGCCTGCACCTGTTCCTTTGGAATTAAAACAGAAACCGTTGCATCCTCATTGGCAATGTATCCTTTTTCACACATTTTCCGTACAACCGTATAAGTCGTAGATTTTTTCCATCCAAGCTGTTCCTGACATAACTTTACAAGTTCCCCGGAGTTGATGGGAGCATGTTCCCATACGACACACATAAACCGGTAATCACTGTCACATAATTTTACATATTCCATCTTTTTCTCCTTCACAGGTTTATAGCTATCAACCTGTTTTCAGTTTATTCTTATAAACCAGAAATGTCAAGGTTTATTTTTATAGACTGCGAGAAATGTCAGAAAAATACGATGGAAAATGTTTGAACTCACCTTTTTAAAAAGTTATAATAAACGCAAAAGGAGATTGTGAAATCGCCCAAAATAAATAACTCAAAAGGAGGACATGTTATCGTGGAAAAAGTACGTTACATGATTTCCGATGCCGCCGCACTGGCCGGTGTGGAAACCCATGTGTTACGTTACTGGGAAGAAGAACTCGACCTGACCATCCCACGAAACGAGATGGGACATCGATACTATACACGAGAAAACATACAGGAATTTCAAAAGATCAAAGAACTCAAAGAAAAAGGATACCAGCTGAAGGCAATCCGCATGATATTACACAATAAAAACCCCGAAGATGCCGGTGTTTCCGTGCCGGATTCTGCAGCACCTGGTCCATTGCCCGCATGTAACCGGGAACATCATCACACGGTTGTCGCCAAACCGAACCGACAGAATACAGATAAAACCGACTTACCTGTAAATACCCTTTCCGCGGAAGAACGCATGGCACAGTTCCGGGAACTGATGAGTGACATTGTAGGGCATGCGATTGCACAGAACAATGAAGCACTCACACTCGATATCAGCAAAGAAATCCGGGAAACCGTCTTAAAAGAAATGAATTACCTTATCCGGGAACAAAATGATATGACGGAAGAACGTTACCGCCAGTTGAGTGCTGAAATCCGTGGGAAACTGCAAAAAAAGCATACGCTTTTTGCGAAGAAAGAGAAAAAAGGAAAAGAGAAAAAAGTCCACCGGGAAAAAGCAAACAAGGGAAACGTATTAAGCACGGTATAACCTGCTTTCCCATAGCCCCGGTTTCCATTTATAAAAATGGAAACTGGGGCATAGTCCAGCTAATTTTTGCGAGTTATACTGATCTTTCATCAGGTTCTATTTTAATCAATCATATCATTCTGGAATTTTGATAAATGCTCATACGGCAAAATCAGCCGCCCCCGAAAAAGACCACATCCATCATTCATAAGGCTATTATTCACTGCCGTAAACATATTTACATCTACCCCTGACAGATCAAGATCCTGTAACAATCTACAACGCTCATAAGCCTCGTCAAAATAAATACAGCCGCCTTGTAAAATCGCATCTCTCCGTCCTCTGGAAGTTTCCTGTTTTTTTTCATAAAATAAATGATTCGCTACTCCAATTTCTGCAATATCATCCATCTCTTTTGTTCTAAGCTGCATTTCCATATAACACCGGGCACTGTTATCAAAAAACGTTATATGAAGCGAACGATATGAATTTGTACTTTCCCCATCAATATAATCCCTGTAATATGGGCGCACAGCATCATCCAATAGTAAAGAATTACTTCTTTTAACCCCACCTGTCGGCTCTGCCGTAAATCCACGTTCTTCCAAAAATTGTGGCAATACATTGGCAATCCGATATAAATACCTGATCTCTTCCTTCTTGCGATCCTGTTTTTGTTTCATATGACACCGTGGCATGGAAATCACAATACGGTACGCGATCAAATCGCGAAAACAGTTCAAACGCTCCTTGATTTCTGACACAGACGGATATGATCCATTCTTTTCATAATAATCGTATATGTATTCCACAATATATCCATTAAACTTTCCCTCTGCGCGAATCAACGACTTAATTCGTCCCTTGAAAGTAAAAGATAAATATGGATATTCCTGTGCCATATATTTATAAAACTCACGAATCTTCTGCGATTGCGAAGTCAGGAAATCATTGTGTTCCAAAAGTTTCATAATCTGTATCAAAAAGTTACAATGTACTAAATCCACTTCATTATGTTTCTGTACCGCCGAAATACGTAAATCCGCTATGTATTTTTTTAAAATGCGAAGAACTGTATCCCCCGAATATAAGTAATCATTCAATGTAATCATATTTTCCCCATCCTAAAAAGTCGCGGTGCCGAGGCACCGCGATCCGCAAGATTATGTAATTGCAAGCTGATGTTTTACTTTACTCATATCAGATTCTAACACCGTCACGCGAATGGCAAGCAATTCTTTTTCATCATCTACTTTTCGTGCTTCCCTCAAATTACGCACTAAATCACAATGCCCTTCTGCAATCCGTCTGATATTTACATTTGTTTCATTTTCAATTACCAGTTCCAAACCGGTAACCTTTTCATCCAGTACCGTAAACTTCTGATCCAATACCGTAAACTTCTGATCCAATACCGTTACCTTTTCATCCAGTACCGTAAACTTCTGATCCAATACCGTAAACTTCTGATCCAATACCGTTACCTTTTCATCCAGTACCGTAAACTTCTGATCCAGTTCCGTTACCTTTTCATCCAGCTCCGTTACCTTCTGTTCCACTCCGGCTACTCTCTGATCCAGTTCCGTCACCTTCTGTTCCAGCTTCGTTACTTTCTGTTCCACGCTGGCTACTCTCTGATCCAGTTCCGTTACTTTCTGTTCCACACTGGCTACTCTCTGTTTTATTTCAGACATTCCACTTTTGAGTTCCCTGACATCACTCTCCAGTAAATCAAGCCTTGTGTATACAGGTTCAAATTTCTGATCTAACAACTGTGATAAAATCACAATATCTTCCTGTGTCATCCTTCTTTCACCTCCGATCTTTTTATTTTTCTTTCTCCAAACTTTTCCGATAGCTACTATGTTAACATCCTTTTTCTTATTTCGCAAGCAGATTATCTCTCATCATCATTTTTCTGTATGATTGGCTTTTTAACTGTAACATCTTAACGCTTTGAAATATTTGATTTGTAGAATATTTCCAAAAATCATAAACCTCAACATACGATGTATCAACATCCTTTTATGCAGAAACAGCAGGAAATCTATGATATCCATCATAAATTCCCTGCTGTTTTCTTCTTATTTCACATCTCCCCAGAATTCATTCCACTCACCGCCACCCATAGTGACAAAATATTTCAGCCAGATCTTCCACTGATCCATCTCTTCATCCGTCTCATGATCCTTAATCACCGAAAGCAGCCGATCCATCCGCACAATATAATCCGGATCTTTTGCGAAATGCTTTTCATCATAATAGCGTTTTAATTGATGTATTGCTGCAATTGCGGCTTTTTCCGTAAATCGTTCCTGTTCGGGCGCACAGTTATATTCCGGCACAGAATGAATGTAGTTCACACACGCACGATACCACTTTGTCATAGCTGCTCTAACACCTCATCTCCATACCGGGCACGGATCTGCTGTTCCAACAAAACAAACACTCCAATATACTGATCAAACTTTTTCATATAAAACAACCCCATCTTTCTCTATCTCGGATACCAATTCAGCTGACACGTATTTATCATCCATATTGATAATATCCAGCTTTAAAAGCGACCACAGATCCTCATTTAAACTATCCGACAAGCCTCCAAAATCTGCACATCCATAAATTGCCAGATCGATATCGCTTTTGGGCATATTAGTTCCACGCGCACGTGATCCAAATAATACTACTTTTTTTACCTGATATTTTTTTGAAATTTCCACTATCTGCTGATATACACTTTGTAAGTTACAGTCTTGATTTTCTTTCATTACAATCATTATTCCTATTTTCTGTTATTTCAGTGATCTTATTATACGCCAGATTCTATAAGGAATGCAACCAGCCATTACTTTCCCACAAATGAAAAAAAGGGCCCCTTACCATAGTAAAGTTCCCTTTTTCCCCTAGTTATAAATCTTCTTCAGTTTTTCTATATCAATTGCAAGTTCCCCGTCACCATCTTTTACTTTCGCAATGACCGGTATGCCTGTTAATTCCTCAATCATTCTTGCATTATCTTCCTGCATGATTCCACCCACGTAATGATTTAGGATCACTCCTTTTACACCCATTCCATGATTCCGGATATATTCTATCGTCAGAACAACCGCATTGATCGTACCAAGGCCGGCATCCGCTATCACCAGCGTATTCAGGTCCAGCGCCTTTACAATATCTTCCAACAAAATCTTATGTTCTTTGTCCCAGCGGATGGGACAGACAATGCCGCCGCTTCCTTCTACCGTGACATAATCGAATTTGCTCTTTACCTTGTCAAAATCTTTTTTTATTTTCTCTGGATCAACTGGATTACCTTCTATTTGAGCAGCTAAATGAGGAGATACCGCATTTTGATACAAATATGATAGCAGACTGGTATCTTCCTGTGTAATCCCGGCAATCTTTTTCACATATCCCGCATCACTATCACCTATGGATTTGGCTCCCGATAAAGCCGCTTTATAATACCCTGTACGGATTCCTGCATCTGCCAGTTTTTTTACGATCAATGCGGTAACATATGTTTTTCCGATATCTGTGCCGGTGCCTGTCACAAAAATTCCTTTTCCCATAATTTTAATCCATCCTTCCTATTCGTTCAGACAGAATCCATTTTTTCTCATTTTAAGTCCTACACCAGATGCCAGCAGACATAGCACAAAATCTCCAGGCATATCCAATGGGAAACAGGACAAAAAGATTACAGCAATTGTCGCCGGTGTATGTGCATAAAAATTTAAAATGATAAATTTATATACAATTCCAATGGCATAAGTCACAACAAAACCGGCCAGACAGGCAAGCAGATAATTCTTATAACTTGCTTTTAACTTTTCACATATTTTTCCGGTCACAAACGCGCTCGCAATAAATCCGACCAGATAACCAAAACTCGGTCGGAATATGTATCCAATTCCTCCACCTGCGGCAAAAATCGGAATTCCAATCAGCCCAAGCAATACATAACAGCCTACAGATATTGCGCCCTTATTTCCACCCAGAATCAATCCTGCAAGCAACACGAAGAAAAACTGAAGTGTAAAATAATCCATATAAGGAACCGGAATCTGAATAAAGGCGCCTACTGCAACTAAAGCGGTAAACATAGCGCACAATACCATACTTTTTGTCGATAATCGTTTCGTTTTCGTATTTTCCAAATTGTTAACCCTCCATTCAAGTTATTGTTAACAATTTAACGCATTTCTCTCTTATTGTCAACCTATCTTGTTCTATAAGTTGACATTTCAATAAGATATATGAAACCCGTTTGCGCAAAAAGATGCAGGGACGAAAATTTATCCCTGCACCCTTTTATAAATATGTCCGAAGATCCTGACACAAATCTTCTTCCAGTTTGATTAACTTTTTGGCAAATGTCTTTGCCTTATGATCCGCTGCCTGGTATTGGTTCAGATAGCGGCTGAGGGATTTTATGCCCATATCACAGCCATCTGTCATCAGCTCCGCAATCGCTGCATCCGAATCATTCATTGCAAGTTTCACATTAGTTTTGATCCAGGACATCCCCTGTGCCATTGGATTTGGTTCTTTTCCATCATCATGGAATTCTTCCAGCAGACTTTCCAGTTCTTTCTGAAGATCTTGATGCTGGTCCTTACAATTTTCCAGCATTTCTTTTAATTTTGTGTCATTTACCTTGTCGAGTACATCCGCAATCGATGCTGTACCCATCTTGATTCCTGCGTCGCATTCCCGTAGCAGCTTTATGGTATCCGGTTCAATCATGATCTGCCTCCTGATCGTTATACTTTTTATAAACAGTATTTCCGGATATCCTTTTTCTATTCATAAGAGATAACTATTCATCTTTTGTTTCGATCGGCACTTCCCGCTGCTCTACGGACGTTGAAAACACAATCTGCGTCTTTGTCCGCCCAAACTGCTGCAGCTCATTGATAAAATGATCCAGTTGTGCCGTAGACTCAAACAATGTCTCTATCAGCATGGAATAATCGCCCGTCACACAGTTACACTCGACAACATTTGGTATTTTTTCAATAAATGGGTAAAATACCGGTTTTTGTAATGGTTCCACCTCCAGGTTGATAAATGCCTTGATATGGTAATTGAGGTACAGTGGGTTTACCTTTGCCGAATAACCGGTAATTACGCCTTCATGTTCAAGTTTTTCAATTCTGGCAGACACCGATGGTGATGACAGAAATACCTGTGCGGCAATCTCCTTGAGCGGTGTACGGGCATTTTTCTGCAGAATCTGTATGATTTTTTTATCCACTTTATCCAGTTTTTTCATGATCTAAACCTCAATTTTTCTGTAAATACGCAAAAAAGGACACCTGCTTAGACGCCTGTGTCCTTCTTTTATCCGAATTTTAAATTATGAGGTCATTATAGCACATGTATTTCCATTTGCAATAAACGCGTTTGAATTTTACTTTATTTTATTATGTTTTTCCAGTATTTTCCTTATTTTTTTATGTTTAGTTAACCATTTTCCGGCTGTTTTTCCAAATACAACTTAAAGTATTTACCTTTGCCGCAAAGAGTGCTATCCTCGTCCCATTGAAAAAAGCGCGCGAGGATCAAACAACAATAGTAAAGGAAATAAAGGAGATTATCATTATGAAAGAGAAAGAATATATGCGTTTAGAATCTGATTCCATCGGAACCATGGAAGTCCCAGAAGATGCCTATTATGGCGTACAGGCTTTACGGGCCAAAGAAAATTTTCCGATTACCGGAACAAAATTACATCCTGTTTTCATTAAAAATCTTGCAAAAATCAAGCGGGCAGCTGCCATTACCAACCGAAAAGCCGGAAGATTGAAACCGGAAATTGCAAATGCAATTGAAGCCTCTGCAAACGAAGTCATCTGTGGCATGTTCGACAAAGATTTTATTGTCGATGGTATTCAGGGCGGAGCGGGAACAAGTGCCAATATGAACATGAATGAAGTCATTGCCAACCGAGCCATAGAAATGCTCTGTGGCAAAAAAGGCGATTATACGATTGTTCATCCAAATGACCACGTCAATATGGCACAATCCACCAATGATGTCATTCCAACCGCCGGAAAATTAACGGTTCTCGATCTTCTCAAACCTTTAGACAAAAGCCTTTCCCTTTTAACTGATGCATTATATGACAAAGCTGCAGCGTTTGACCACATTGTAAAAATCGGACGTACACAGCTCGAAGACGCTGTGCCGATGCGTCTGGGTCAGACGTTCCATTCTTATGCCACCATGATTTCCCGTGACCGTGACCGTCTTACAAAAGTCCGCACGGAAATGTATCCCGTAAACATTGGTGCAACCGCTATCGGCACAGCAATCAATACGTCCCCGTTTTATCTGGATAATATTGTACCAACCCTTGGAAAGATCACCGGCTACCCGCTGACCCAGGCCGACGATCTGTTTGATGCCACCGAGAATCTGGACGGATTTGTACGCGTTTCCTCCTGCCTGAAAGCATGTGCGGTCAACTTATCCAAAATGTGTAATGATCTGCGTATCCTTGCAAGCGGACCAAAAGCCGGGTTCGGTGAGATTACACTTCCGGCTATGCAGAATGGTTCTTCCATTATGCCCGGCAAAGTCAATCCAGTCATCCCGGAAGTTGTCTCACAGGTTGCGTTTCATATTATCGGTCACGACACGACCATCACTATGGCGGCAGAAGCCGGTCAGATGGAATTAAACGCTTTTGAACCGGTTGTTTTTTACAATCTTTTTGACTCCATTACCACACTGACACACGCAGTGGATACTCTGACCGCCAACTGCATCCTCGGCATCACCGCAAATGAAAAACGCTGCCGCGAACTTCTCGATGCAAGCGTCGGTATCACCACCGCCCTGTGTCCGTACATCGGCTACAAAAAAGCTGCAAGTCTGGCAAAAGAATCCTTAAAAACAGATATTCCAGTTAAAACTCTTGTATTGAAATACGGTCTGTTAAAAGAAAGCGAACTGGATTCTATTCTCGATCCTTATGCAATGACCGAAGCCAGAACCAGACAGACACAGGCAAAAGCCGTATAATAAGATTTATCTTTTGTGCAAACTATGCTATAGTAATGGCATAAACCACTACACAAGGAGGTACTCATAATGGAAACAGTAACAGAAGTAGTTAAAAACATGGCCGGCGGAGATGGCGAAGTAACCATCAAACGCATCCTCGGAGAAAAAGAATTAAACGGAAAATGTGGTCTGTATGCACAGGTAACCATTCAGCCGGGATCTTCTCTTGGTTATCACGAACATAAAAATGAAAGCGAGACGTATTACATTCTTTCCGGTACCGCAGAATATAACGATAACGGAACCACACGCACTGTAAAAGCCGGAGATGTAACCTATACACCAGACGGATGCGGACACGCTTTAAAACCGATTGGCAATGAACCGGTTGTATTTATGGCTCTGATCATCTTTGATTAATTTATCTTAGAAACATGCAAAAGGACCGGCTATCCCAAAAGGCAGCCGGTCTTAAAGCTGGCAGAACTCTTTCCCATATCTGAGGAGGAGCCAAACGTGGAAGATGGATGAATTAAATAAATGCAATCATATACAGCGGCAATGTAATGATACCATCTTCGCCCACACCGATATTTCCATCTGCAAATTTATACCCATAAGAAATATCTTTATGATTCTTCATAAGTGACTTTAAGGAATTTGCCCTCGTATTTCCGCCTTTTACTTCAATCGGAACTACCATTCCATCTTTTTGGATCACTACATCTATTTCTCTTTTCGTTGTCTCATTTTTATAAAAATATAACTGATATCCCTTTTTATACAGAGCATCTGTTATTGCATATTCATAGATACCGCCTTTGGAATTTCCCTCTAAAGTGTTTTCTACAATATGCTGTTTTAATGAAAAGTCCTTCATCGCCATCAACAATGATAAATCAGTTGTATAAGCCCGGAAAAAATCATCTCTTGCATAATCATCCAGATCAAATCTGACATCCGTCACAAGTTTACTTAAATGTACCATATCTGCACGAAGCAACCACTCAATACTTGAAAAATACTTTTGTGCTCGGCCTCCATGCTCAACTTCTTTATATTGAAATTTGTGGTTTTCTTTATCAAGCAGCTGCTTTGCAAGTGAAAGATAACATTTCTCTGCTTTTACCTTTTCTTCCGCAGTTGCATAATGTGCTATATCATACTGATATCCCAATAAGAGGCTCCTCTGTATCTTATCAACCTCTCTGAAATCCTTTGTATCTACATATTTCTGTACAGCTTCCGGCATACCACCTATTGCTATATACTGTCTGTAATAATTCATCATTTGGGAATGAATCGCCTCAGGTATCACGGTCTTTGATTCCAGATATCCGCAGAGGTTTCCGATCATGTCTTCAGAAATCCCCATTCCCCAGAGAAACTCTTCAAAATCAATCCCATACATTCTCAGATAATCAACATAACCGACCGGATAAGACGATGCACGTTTATAATCGATTCCAAGAAGCGAGCCCGACACAATAACATCATATCTGTTATCGATTGCCCAGAATTTAAGGGATGTGATTGCTTCCTGACACTCCTGAATCTCATCGAGAAAAATCAAAGTTTTCCCTGGCAGAATTTTCTTTTCAGGAAAGCGGAAACGCATAGCCATAACCATATTATCTACTGTAAGATCACCGGAAAAAATGTCAACGGCAGAAACCATCTGCTTAAAGTTGATTTCAAGCAGTTCCTCATAATTGTCTTCTGCAAACCGTTCAATAATATATGTTTTTCCTGTTTGCCTGGCTCCCTGTACAACAAGGCATTTTTTATTTTTTGTGTTAACCCAGTTTTTTATTGAAGCAATTGCTTTTCTTTTTAACATAATACCCCCATCAACAAAATTTCTTTCTACCAGTGCGTATTATCAACATTTTGGAAAGTAAAAATGTATTTGATGTCAACATTTTGCATTATTGTATCATTGCTATAGTTCTTAATCAAGTATAATATGCCATAATTTTATTCTTTCCCATAATAAACCAACTTAACATTATTAGATATTGTCACTATGCCATTACATAAAAAAAGACCAACGATCCATCTTCTGAATCGTTGGTCGAATGTTGTGTCAAACTTGTGTCAACGCTACGTCTCCAAACGCTGAAACCCTTGGTATTACTAGGTCTATTCGCAAACGTATGGCATCATAGCCAGATGACGTGCTCTCTTGATAGCAACAGTAAGAGCTCTCTGATGCTTTGCACAGTTTCCTGTGATACGACGAGGAAGGATCTTTCCTCTCTCAGAGATGTATCTCTTTAACTTGTTGATATCTTTATAATCGATGACATTATCTTTGCCACAGAATACACATACTTTTTTTCTTCTACGCATTGGTCTTCTCTTCATGGAAGATCCTTCAGCTGTTTTATTGAAAGCCATGTTCTTTAACCTCCTATATGATGTTATGCTCTATGGAGCATTTAGTTGAATGGTAATTCTTCATCAATTCCATCCGGAATATTCATGAAGCCATCTCCGGCAGCTCCGCTTGGTGATGGAGCAGAAGGTGCACCGCCGAAATCAGCATTTCCACCAGCTGCATTTTTGCTCTCCGCAAATTCTACGTTCTCTGCCACAACATCTGTGGTGTAAACGCGCTGTCCATCCTTGTTTGTATAACTGCCTGTCTGGATATGACCCTCGAGAACGAACTTGGTTCCCTTGCGGCCAAATCTCTCCAAAAACTCTGCTGTCTTGCTAAATGCAACACAACTAATGAAATCCGCTGTCTGATCCTCATTGTTCCGGCGGAACCGACGGTCAACTGCCAGTGTAAATCTTGCAATCGCACTGGAACTCTCCCCCTGAGAGTAACGAACTTCTGCGTCTCTGGTTAATCTACCCATAAGAATGACTTTATTCATACAATCTCCTACTTTCTTATACTACTGCTCGTCTTTTCTAACGCATAAGAAACGAAGAACGTTGTCCATGATACGGACATCCTGCTCAAGCTTAGCTGGAGCATCAGATGCTGCGTCGAACTGGATGAAGTAGTAGAATGCTTCGCTCATCTTCTGAACGTCGTAAGCTAACTTCTTCTTACCCCATTCTTCAACTTCTGTAACAGTACCGCCTGCACGAGTGATATACTCTTTTGCTTTCTCAACGGTTGCTGTTCTCGCATCATCTTCGATCTTTGCACTGACAACGAGTGCTAATTCATACTTGTTCATGCGAAATGTTACCTCCTTTTGGTCTCTGGCTCACAGAACATAGCCTGTGAACAAGGAAAAAATAGTTATCACGAGGATATACTATACCATGTTTTATGCGGATTTTCAAGCCTTTTCTTTAACTTTATTTGAGTTTTTCCCAAGATTATGTTATAGTGGGTTCTGAACGGTATTCATACAGAAACTGTATCGACTGCGGTATATTTATGATGTATCGCCCCAAATGAATATGTGAGTCACCTTTACACAGGATTTCGACGGACACCTGTTACACAGGATCCGATCCATTTAATTACCAGAAGGAAGGTGGTAGCATGAAAACAGGAATCATAGGCGCAGGGCGCGTAGGCTGCTCCCTTGGAAAATATTTCCGGAGTAAAAACGCAGACCTTGTGGGATATTATGATACCAATGCCGCGGCCGCAAAAGAAGCCGCCGCGTTTACACAGACTGCCGGTTTCGATCAGGTGCAGCAACTGGTGCGTGAATCAGACATCCTCTTCATCACGACACCCGATTCGCTCCTTGTCCCCGTATGGGAGGAAATCAAAGGCATGTCACACAGGAATCAGATTATATGTCATTGTAGTGGCGCACTTTCATCCGATTCATTTTCCGGAGCCAAAGAAGCAGGAGTATCCTGCTGCTCGGTTCATCCCATGTTACCGTTCAGTAACAAATTTTCATCATACCAGCAATTAGAACATGCATTTTTTACCGTGGAAGGCCACCCGCATGCCGTACAGGTCATCACCGATTTACTCACTTCCTATGGAAATGAAGTCTGCCGGATTGATGCCGCAGCCAAGCCAGAATATCATGCAGCTGCCAGCATCTTAAGCAATCAGGTGATCGCGGTACTTGATACGGGGTACCGGCTTCTCGAAGACTGCGGATTTTCCCGCGAAAAAGCCGTTGCGGCAACTGCTGCACTGGTCCGTCAGAACATCGAAAATGTGCTCTCGCAGGGCTGTGTCCATGCACTGACCGGTCCGATCGAGCGTGGAGATGTCGCAACCGTGGAAAAGCACTTACACTGTTTAAACACAGAAGATGCCGCTTTGTACCGCATGCTCGGCACACGGCTTCTGGCAATCGCAGAAGGAAAAAATCCAGCACAGAATTATGAAAACATGAGACATGTTTTACTTGCTGATAAACAGGAAAAAGAAAATGGAGGATCTCATAAATGAAAAATACGGTTGTAACTTTTCAGGAAGCAAAAGAAAAGGGTGAAAAGCTTTCCATGCTGACCGCCTACGATTATTCTACTGCCAGACTTATTGATGAGGCAGGTGTCAATGCGATTCTCGTAGGCGATTCCCTGGGAATGGTTGTTCTAGGATACGAAGACACGCTCTCCGTCACCATGGAGGACATGATCCATCACAGCGCAGCGGTTGCCCGCGGCATCAAAGATACACTGCTCATCACCGACATGCCTTTTATGTCTTACCAGACTTCCGTCTATGACGCGGTTGTCAATGCCGGACGCCTGATGAAAGAAGGCCGTGCACAGGCAGTCAAGCTGGAAGGCGGAAAAGAAGTCTGCCCTCAGATCAAAGCCATCGTAGACGCTTCCATCCCTGTTTGTGCCCATCTCGGTCTGACCCCACAGTCTGTCAATGCCTTTGGCGGATTTAAGGTACAGGGAAAAGGCGAAGCTGCCGCACAGAAACTGCTTGATGATGCGCGTGCCGTTGAGGAAGCCGGAGCTTTTGCCGTTGTCTTAGAATGTGTGCCGCAGGCCCTTGCCACAAAGATTACCGAGAGTATTCATATCCCGACCATCGGAATCGGTGCCGGTGCCGGATGCGACGGACAGGTACTTGTCTATCAGGATATGCTTGCCATGTATTCCAACATGAAACCGAAATTTGTCAAACAGTTTGCACAGGTCGGTGAGCAGATGCGTGAGGCATTCCACACTTATAAAGAGGAAGTTGCTGCCGGAACGTTCCCTGGCCCGGAACATACCTTTAAGATGGATGAAACCGTCCTGGATAAATTATATTAAAACATTCATACGGAATCATTCGCAATGTTTTTGTCAAATAACAATAAAACCAAATTACAATGAAAATCAGGAGATCATAAAATGGAAATATATGGAGAAATCAGTAAAGTAAGGGCTGCCGTAAAGGCATGGAAAAAAGAAGGATTAACCGTGGGATTCGTACCGACCATGGGATATCTGCATGAAGGACACAAAAGTCTGATTGATGCAGCCAGAAAAGAAAATGACCGTGTTGTTGTCAGCATTTTTGTAAACCCGATGCAGTTTGGACCAACCGAGGATCTGGAGAGTTATCCGCGCGACCTCAAAAAAGATGCTGCATTGTGTGAAGCCGCCGGTGTGGATATCATCTTTCATCCGGAACCTGAGGAAATGTATGCGGATGGTTTCTGCTCCTATGTGGATATGAACGGGCTTACCACCGAACTCTGTGGAAAAAGCCGCCCGATCCACTTCCGCGGCGTACAGACCGTTGTCTTAAAACTGTTCCACATCGTAACACCGGATCGCGCGTACTTTGGACAGAAAGATGCCCAGCAGCTTGCCGTCATCCGCCGTATGGTCAAAGATTTAAACGTGGACACTACAATCATCGGCTGCCCGATCATCCGCGAAGCAGACGGTCTTGCCAAAAGCTCCAGAAATACCTATTTAAGCGAGAAAGAACGTCAGGCTGCACTTGTATTAAACCACAGCTTAAAAGCCGGAAAAGCACTTGTGGATGCGGGAGAAACCCGTGCCTCGGTCATTAAATCCGCAATCACCGCCGAAATTGAAAAAGAGCCTCTTGCTAAAATTGATTATGTGGATGTGGTTGACTTTGACACCATTACTCCGGTCGAAAAACTCGAAGGTTCCATTCTTGTAGCCATTGCCGTATACATTGGCAAAACCAGACTGATCGATAACTTTATCGTGGAAAAATAGGAGATTACTCATGCAGTACAATATGTTAAAAGGAAAAATTCACCGGGCTGTGGTAAAACAGGCGGATCTCAACTATGTCGGCAGTATCACGGTCGATACCGATCTCTTAGAAGCTGCCGGAATTTTAGAATATGAACTGGTACAGATCGTCGATGTGGAAAACGGCAACCGCTTTGAAACTTATACTATCGCAGGGGAAGCCGGTTCCGGCATGATCTGTTTAAACGGTGCCGCTGCCCGTCAGGTCGCTGTGGGCGATCATGTCATTCTCATGTGCTATGCACAGATGACACCGGAAGAAGCAAAAGAACATCACCCGAAAGTTGTTTTTGTCGATGCGGATAATCACATTGCACGGGTCACCAACTATGAAAAACACGGAAAACTGACGGATGATTTTATCGGTGCATAACAAAAAGGAGGTTACTGTAAACAGTAACCTCCGTTTTTCTCTCTACGTGAATGACAGCAGATTTCTATAGTAATTTGTCCGATGCTACGGTATAATAAATGTATTGAAAACGAAGGAGATTCCCTATGAAAATTGCCTTATGTGATGACGATGAGAAGGAATTGTCCAACATACGGTCGCTTTTGGACAGTTATCAGAAAACTCACAATATTCCGTTTACCTATCAAGAATATCACAGCAGCTGTGAACTTGCCCTGCGGGCATCAAAGGAACGATTCGACATTTATCTGCTAGACATCCTCATGCCACATATGACCGGCATGCAGCTTGCACGCGAAATCCGTACTTTCGACCATGCTGCCGATATTATTTTCCTTACAACCTCATCGGATTTTGCGGTGGAAAGTTATACGGTAAAGGCCACCAATTATCTGATGAAGCCGGTATCCTCCAACGCTTTCTTTGCTGCCATGGATGACATCCTACGGGTAAAAACACAGGAACAGGGGCATTTTCTTGTACTAAAAAGCCGGATTGGCGTACATAAAGTTCCCCTGTCCGAACTGATCTATGTAGAAGCCCAGAACCGCAAAGTTATCTACTATACGAGTGGAAGGGAACAGATTGTCTGCACAGAACTGTTCTCGTCCGTATGCAACAGCCTGCTGCAACACCGGGAATTTATTCAGGTACACCGCTCGTTCCTTGTAAATATGAACTATATCCGCTCGATCGGCACAATGGATATGTGTCTTCACAACGGCACAAACATTCCGCTTGCACAGCGCAGGGTTGCCGATATCAAAAAACATTATCTCGCTTTCCAGATGGAGGAATGATTATGCCTGAACTTTCATCCGTTTTTTCTTTAGTTAATTATGCTTTTGTATTATTTTTCGGCATCGTGGCGGCACTGTATCTTGCCGACATCGGTTTTTGCGATCATAAGCGTGTCTATGTCCTGACGCTTTTTTTCTTTGGTATTGCCCAGCTTCTTTTTTATCTGATCATGGGGGAGTCGGTGCTTTACAAATGCTATCCGTTTCTGATCCATATCCCTTTGATTGCCTTAATTTTCCTGCGGTTTCACCGGAATCTGTCAATCTCTGCCATCTCCGTTTTGTCTGCATATCTGCTGTGCACGCCACGCAAATGGTTTGGCACCTTTGTTGCTTTCTTTTTTGACAGAAATCCCGTTGTATCGAACATTGCCTCCATCATTATTACCATTCCGCTTCTTGTTCTTGTGATCCGGTTTGTCTCACCGTATATCATCCGGCTGAAATATGAAAGCCGCACGACACTGCTTTTGTTTTTCCTGCTTCCGCTGGTATACTATGTCCTGGAATACACGTTTACTGTCTACACGGATCTGCTCTACACAGGCGGTGCAGTCGTTATTGACTTTATGGACAGTTTTCTTGTCGTATCCTTTTTTATTCTGTCTGTTCTCTCGCTTAAATTTTCAAGTGAAAAAAATAAAGCAGAACGGGAAAATATTCTGCTTACTACGGCTGCCACACAGGCACAGAAAGAAATTGCCCAGCTTTCCGCTTCCCAGCAGCAGGCAGCCATTTACCGGCATGACCTGCGACACCATATGAATTTCATCCAGAGTTGTCTGGATCAAAATAACCCAAAAGAAGCGACTTCCTACATCCACGAAATCTGTACCAATCTTGAACACAGTTCTGTCATTCGCTACTGTGTCAACGAATCGGTCAATCTGATTGTGTCCTCCTACGCCAATCAGGCTGCCGTAAACCACATTCCAATGCAGATTTCCATTACTGCGACCGAATTTTCCCGCTTTCAGATTACAGATCTGTGCAGTTTATTTGCCAATGCACTTGAAAACGCACTTCATGCCTGCCAGCAGATGAATCCGCAGTCCCAACGCTATATTTCACTTAAGGTATATGAGAAAAATACACAGTTATGTATCCAGATAAAAAACAGTTATGAACAACCTGTCGTTTTTGCAGATGATATTCCGATATCCCGTTCCGTCAACCACGGCATCGGCGTACAGAGCATGATCTCTGTTGTCGAAAAATACCATGGTGTCTATGGATTCTTTGCAGATCATGGGGAATTCCGGTTTCAGGCTTCCATGTAACATCTGATTTTCTGTCGATTCGTGAACTTTTTGTGTCCTCCCCGCAATTTTCATCAAATAAACACAACTTCATACGAAAATATCTCCAGATTGAAACGGAGGTTATTACCTATGGGAAAAAATAAAAAAGAAAAGCCGGAACTTACTTTAGAAAACTTAAACCGTGCCATCCGCACCTATCAGCAACTGGTTTTTCTGCAGAATATGGAGATCCTGCAGTCTGTTGCCAAGCAGGAAAATTTCCTTGATCCGGAAATTATCTGTAATCAGTCCGACTCATCAGTAATCAAAAACGCCTGAGGATTTGTTTTATGCAAAATTCTCAGACGTTTTTCCCTTTATAAAATCTTTTTTAAATCATGCCATCCCGCAGCACATCATGATCCCGCAGCAGCTTCTCAATCACCGTTCCTTTGATCTTACCAAGAAGCGGTTTCTTGATCACATTAAGCGGTCCAAGATTCATCTGCAGCGGAGACTTGCCATCCATCAGCTTTACGCTGCTGTCTAACAGTTCACGCACATCGTAGACGCTGCCCCATACTTCCGGCACACCACGATCCACGCCAAGCAGTCCATAAACAGCTTCCATAGCGGTACGCACCGAATACTCGGTTGTAAATACGGTATCTCTCGGCGTCTCGGTGAACTGTCCGAGGAATGCAAAGTTGACACAGCCATCCGGAATGACATCCGGGCGGTCTCCCTTGGTTCTTGGCATAAAAAATGCTGTGATATACGGCATCATGGTCGGTACGCAGACAGCACTGTGCTCTGCAAGATCCTCAATCTGGTCTTCCGGCACACCCAGATGATACAGCCACTCTTCTGTAATCTCTTTACCGGTACACTCTTTCATTGGCTTCTTGATAAAATCACCCGGCACATCGGTAAACAGACCGTATACCCATACACAGACTTTATCTTTGTCCTGCTCCTTGAACTGTCCCTGACGGTTGATCGTCCAGCTTAACAGCCAGCTGGAATCCTTGCAGCTTACGATACCTCCGGTAACCGTCTTTCCGCTGCGCGGATCACGCTGGCAGATCTTCTCAATATATGGAAGAATCTTGTCATCCAATGTGGTAACGGTTGCCGACTCCCAATTGGTCTTTGTAATATCGGAACAGAATTTTTCCGGATGTCCGAACGCCGGATCCTGTTTTGCAATATTTTTCCACAGACTCCAGCAGCCACTGGTACGCACTTCGGCATCACCGTTTGGTGCATGGTTCTGATCGCCGTAAATCGTACCTTCGGTACAGCTTCCGTTTGTGACAAATACCAGATCATTTTCGGTCAGAACGATTCCGGTCTCTACCCCTTTTACTTTGCAGTCAATGGCTTTTGCCACTTTCTTTCCATCTTTGATGTCAAAAATAACGTTCGTTACTTCTGTATTGAACTGGAACTCTACACCGGCATCCTCAAGATATTTCTTCATCGGAAGAATCAGGGATTCGTACTGGTTATAGCGTGTAAATTTCAGTGCGGAAAAATCCGGCAGTCCGGAAATATGGTGGATAAACCGCTGGAAATACAGTTTCATTTCCAGTGCACTGTGCCAGTTTTCAAAGGCAAACATCGTGCGCCAATATAGCCAGAAGGTCGAGTCAAAAACTTCCTCATCAAACACATCCTCGATGGTCTTATCATACAGATCTTCATCCTTTGTCATAAACAGCTTCATAATTTCCATGCAGCCCTTCTGACTCAGATTAAATTTGCCATCGGTATGTGCATCCTCACCACGGTTTTCGGTTGCACGGCAAAGTGAATAGTTTGGATCTTCTTTGTTCAGCCAGTAATACTCGTCCAGCACGGATGCCCCTTCGATTTCCAGTGATGGAATGCTGCGGAACAGATCCCACAGACATTCAAAATGATTTTCCATCTCACGGCCACCGCGCATCACATAGCCGCGGGTCGGATCAAAGATACCGTCACAGGCACCACCTGCCACATCCATTGCCTCTAAAATATGAATATGGGAACCTGGCATCTGCCCGTCTCTTACGAGAAAACATGCCGTTGCAAGTGCTGCAAGTCCACTTCCTACAATGTATGCATTTTTGTCATCGACACCTTCCGGTTTCTTTGGCCGGGCAAATGCTTCATAGTTTCCGTTGGTGTAATAAATGCCTTTGCTGTTTTTTTCATATTTTCCGCGCTCGGTGTTGCGGTAATCAACCGGTGGTGCTGCCTTTGCAATCTTCTTTACTTTCTGCTGGCTGGTTTTCTGTGCAGCATATACAAGTCCTGCACCGGCTGCTGCAACTGCTGCAATTCCAAGTCCTAATTTCTTATTTTTATTTGACATAGAAAAATCTCCTTTCTGATTTCTGGGATACTTCTCATTTAGTGTTTCTTCGTTACAGGTTTCTGATTCATTTCAAAACCAATTCCCATAAAATCATAAAACCTGTAACACGACAGATCATTTGTGGAACAAATACGATATGGTTATCTTACCATCTCTGTGAAAAGATACCATTTACAAAATGCCTGAAATGATAAAATTTTTATCATTTCAGGCATTTTGATTAATTTTTATTTCTGTTTAAAATTCTCGATCGAACGCGCAATATTCCCATCGAGTGCCGTTCCCATCATCATAACGATCTTATGGTAATCCTCCTGCATGCCCTTGTCGATCCAGTCAAGCATAATTCCCACAAATCCATATTTATAAAAATCTGCAATAAAGCGTTTATCCCCGTCTGCAATCGCAATGCCTTTGCATTTTTCTTCCACGACATTTACGATCAGTTCATACGTCAGCTTATACAGATACTGCTCCACTTTTTCGTGAGCAACCGCATGGTATACATTCATAATAAATGGCTTGTTTTCCAATACTGCCTCAAATATCTGCGCAATTCCCTCCAGCCACGTATCGTATGTCTTTTTGCCCTGCAACGCACGCTTTCCGTCCTCCACACATGCCCACTCCACCAGATCATAAATATCCTTAAAGTGATAATAAAACGTCATACGGCTGATGCCACAATGTTCCGTCAGATCATTGATCGTGATCCTGTCAATCGGTTTTGTCCGCAGGAGTTCTTTTAAGGATGCTTCAAGTGCAAGCTTGGTTGTATTTGCCATATCATTTCCTCCATCCGCCCTTCGTTATATTTATTGTAACGCAGCTGTATCACAGGGACAAATAAAGTTTTTCTAAATAGTCTAAAACTTTTAAAGTTCATTTAAGGAAGGCCTTCTATACTTCATGGTATCAAAAGAAAACAGGTGTTGCCGCCCAGTAAATATCAATCATTTACTGATGCGACAGCACCTATTTTCATTTCCAGCGTCACACTATAGTATTCTGTATCGGACGCTCTGCCTTTTATCCCTGCTGCCCTGCTGCCTGCCGGATCATATCCTCGACCACGATGTCATAAATTTCTCCGACCGTATTGCAGTATTCCAGAATTTTCCACGGCTCATTCGTGTGGAAATGAATCTTGACCAAATCCTCATCTCCAGCCGCAATCAGGCTGTTTCCCTCAAAATTTTCCGTGATGTAATCTGCGATCTCATCCTCGTCAAGATCCCTGTCTCTTCTGTCGATCAGTAACTGTGTATCATAACGATACGCAAACTGATCATCCTCTGCATCTATGGAATGTACTCCCATGGTTCTAATCCTCCTGTTATTTCACTGGAACAGCGGTGACAACTTTATGAAGTTCTTCCAGCTGTACCAGCAGCATTTTTCCAACAATGTAATTGTATGATATCTACTTTTTAAAGTCAAATTTAAAAACACATTGTATTAAATACCCAGCTCCAGCGAATCCGCAATATAGTAATCATATTTCTTTTTCCTGCAATACTTCTTAATCCTGCGGATCAGTTTATGGTCTGTCGTGTATTCCAGCAGATAAACATCCATTCCATCCGCTTTGCATGCCTGCAGATACTGGCAGAAATACTCCCGCTCCGTTTTTTTCTGCGTATGGAATGTTTTGGTTGTAAAATCAATCCTGCTCCACACCGACTCCTGGTTTACACCCGTCATAATATCCGCAGCAGAACCATAACGGGACTGATATGCCGTCACATAGATATCTCCTCCATTGACCACTACCGGCTTCCCCATTGCCCGGATTTTCTTTAAAATCACCGTCAGCCCATCAAAAATATCCTTTTTATGGGCATAATCATATACATCACAGTTATCAATAAAAAAGCCATCCACTCCCTTTTTCTTTAATTTTCCGGCTAATGTATCCATAAATTCCTGCCAGTCTTTATCCGCAACATTAACCCATTTTTCCTCTTCCCAGTTTTCATAATCCCCGATTGCCAGATGCTCGTATGTTTTATAATATGGCCGGAAATTTTCGACAGAGCCAATATTAAGATAGCTGTAAACTTTTGTACCGCCAGCATGTAATTTTCTGATATCTTTCTTCGAAAAATACTGTGCATCAATCACAACAATTTCGTAATTTTTTAATTTTGGAACTGCTGTACGGTCTGCATTTAAGAATACTCCATACTCGTATTTTTGTGCCTTCCTTCTATCGGCATTACATGATGCCGAAAGACATAATACTACCGTAACCAGCGACAAAATCCCCAAAAAGAAACAGGCATTTCTTTTTCTCCTGTTTTTACCTGATTTACATTTCATACTTCAAGAGCCTTCAAATCCCACAATTACCGGGATCAGGCATTTCCCATCATAAATTTTTCACTGCTGTCCATAATAAGCATTCGCACCGTGCTTGCGGAAGAAATGCTTATCGCGGATACAATCCGGTGCCGGCTGCACCTTCGGATTGATCAGTTCGGTACGGGTTGCCATCTTTGCAACTTCCTCTAAGACAACGGCATTGTGCACTGCCTCTGCCGCATCCTTGCCCCACGTAAACGGACCATGGTTCGTGCAGAGCACGCCAGGTGTGTAAACCGGGTTGATGCCTCTTGTCTCAAAAGTCTCAATGATAACTTTTCCGGTGTTGGTCTCGTATGCCTCGTCAATCTCTTCCGGTGTGAGGCTACGCGCACATGGAATCGGTCCAAAGAAATAATCCGCATGGGTCGTTCCGTAAAGCGGAATATCCCTTCCTGCCTGTGCCCAGGAAGTAGCCTCCGGGGAATGGGTATGTACCACGCCTCCGATATCCGGATACTTTTTGTACAGTTCGAGATGGGTTGGTGTGTCGGATGATGGCTTCAAATCGCCCTCAATTTTATTTCCCTCCAAGTCCATAACCACCATATCGTCCGGTGTCAGTTTATCGTAATCCACTCCGCTTGGCTTGATGACAAAGTAGCCGCTCTCACGGTCAATCCCGCTGACATTGCCCCATGTATAAGTGATCAAGCCTCTGCGCGGCAATTCCATGTTTGCCTCATAAACCTGTTTTTTTAATTCTTCTAACATGCTTTCTGTCCTTTCTATATCCACAAAATCCGCCGCTGTAAACGACGGATTCTGCCTGTTTCTTATCTGTAACTATTATTTTATAAATGTTCGACTGCTGCACGCTCAATTGCAAGCCCTTCGTTGTAGCGTTTTAAGAACCGGTCAAAGCCTTCCACATCGGCAGGAACCGGATCTTCCGTCACGCCCTCCTGACCGCCAAAGACTCTCTTGCTCAGATAATCGGCAAGGCTTTCGCCCTCTTCTTTCTGTGCCATGTATGCTGCAAGAAGCGCGATACCCCATGCGCCGCCCTCTCCGGCTGTCTCCATAACGGAAACCGGTGTATCGATGGCTGCTGCCATGATGCGCTGTCCGACTACCGGAGTCTTAAACAGACCGCCGTGGCCGTACATCTTGTCGATCTGTACGCCTTCCTCTTTGAGCAGGATATCCAGACCATCCTTTAATGCGCCCAGTGCCGTAAACAAATGCACGCGCATGAAATTTGCAAGATTGAATTTTGCATCCGGTGTGCGGGCAAACAGAGGTCTTCCTTCATCAAATGCGGTAATTCCTTCTCCGGAAAAATAGTTGTATGCTAAAAGACCGCCACAATCTGCGTCACCTTCGAGTGCTTTGTTGTATAAAACGGAAAACAGCTCATTCTTGTCAATCTTCATGCCAAAACTGTTGGCAAACTCTTCAAACAGGTTGACCCATGCATTCAGATCGGATGTGCAGTTGTTGCAGTGTGCCATGGCAACCGCCTCTCCGGATGGCGTGGTCACCAGATCGATCTCCGTGTGCACATTCTTCAATGCCTTTTCCAGTACGATCATTGCAAATACGGAAGTACCTGCGGATACGTTTCCAGTGCGGACAGCTACACTGTTGGTCGCTGCCATGCCGGTTCCGGCATCACCTTCCGGCGGACATACCGGAATTCCTGCTTCCAGTTCGCCATCGGTATCGAGAATCCTTGCGCCCTCTGCGGTCAGCGTTCCGGCATTTTCTCCGGCAACAAGAACTTTTGGCAGAATGTCACGGAGTGACCAGTCAAAGCCGTATGGTTCTGCCAGCGCATCAAACTTATCGAGCATTGCTGCATCATAATCTTTTGTATTACTGTCGATTGGAAACATTCCGGATGCATCCCCCACGCCGAGCACCTTTTCCCCAGTCAGTTTCCAGTGGATAAATCCTGCAAGCGTGGTGAAAAATGCAATGTCTTTCACATGCTCCTCTTTGTTTAACATTGCCTGATACAGATGGGCAATGCTCCAACGCTGCGGAATGTTATAGGAAAATTCCTTTGTCAGTGCGGCTGCTGCTTCCTCTGTGATTGTATTACGCCATGTACGGAACGGCACGAGAAGCTCCCCAGCCTTATCAAATGCCAGATATCCGTGCATCATGGCGGAAAATCCAATCGCACTAATCTTTGTCAGCGTCACGCCATACTGCTCTTTTACGTCCTTTTTTAAATCCCGGTAGCAGTCCTGCAGACCACCCCAGATATCGTCCATAGTATAGGTCCAGATTCCGTGGTCAAGGCGGTTTTCCCATTCATGACTGCCGGATGCGATTGGTGTATGGTTCGCATCGGTCAGTACCGCCTTGATACGTGTGGAGCCAAATTCAATTCCGAGAAATGTTTTCCCGGACACGATCTCGTCTTTTCTTTCCACTGTTTCTACCTCTCTTTCTATCATAAACACCTGCCTTTGCATTTTACAAAAGCAGGTGTTACCTATCTTTTATCTGTAGAATACCTCTCCAAGCATCAGATCACGCTTGAAATCACGGATTCTGGTATCTTTGTCAATGTATACAGCCTCAATGCCCATGGCTGCTGCCCAGTCACCCATCTGCTCTGCAGTCAGGTCGTAGGTAAATGCGGTGTGGTGTGCGCCGCCAGCAAGAATCCATGCCTCTGCGCCTGTATAAATATCCGGTTCCGGAGTCCAGAAGTTGGTTGCGGTCGGAAGTTTCGGCATTGGCTTTTCTGTCTTCCTGCACTCTACATCGTTGATAATGAGACGGAAACGATTGCCCAGATCGATGAGGGATGTTGCGATTCCGTGTCCTTCCTTGGATGTAAATACAAGTCTTGCAGGATCTTCTCTGTCGCCCATGGAAAGAGGCTGGCACTTGATGCTGATTGGACCGTCTGCGATGGACGGGCAGATCTCAAGCATGTGTGCTTCAAGAATTCCTTCTTTTCCTTTTACTAAATTGTAGGTGTAATCCTCGAGCATGGATGTTCCCTTTGCATCCTTCATGCCTGCGGTCATCACTTTCATGAGACGTACCATAGCTGCAACTTTCCAGTCACCTTCTGCGCCAAAGCCATAACCTTTTTCCATCAGTCTCTGGATGGCAAGTCCCGGAAGCTGTTTTAATGCGCCAAGATCGCCGAAGTGGGTAACAATTGCCTGATAATTCTTCTCCTGCAGGAAACGCTCAAATCCAAGTTCAATCTGCGCCTGTACGGCTACATGTTTCTTAAACTCTTCCGGATCTCTTCCCTCGAGTAGAATCTCATATTTGTCGTAGTATTCATCTACAAGTGCGTTTGTATCAGACTGGGATACGGCTGCAACAGACTCTGCGATCTCGTTTACCGGATAAGCATCTACTTCCCAGCCAAACTTGATCTGTGCTTCTACCTTATCGCCCTCGGTAACTGCTACGTTTCTCATGTTGTCTGCGACACGCATGACACGGATGTGGCTGCTCTCTACGATGCCGACCGCGGTGCGCATCCAGCTTGCGATCTTGTCAACGACTACCGGATCACTCCAGTGTCCGACAACAACCTTACGCTCCATACGCATACGGCTTACGATATGACCATACTCTCTGTCACCGTGTGCGGATTGGTTCTCATTCATGAAATCCATGTCGATACTGTCATATGGAAGTTCCTCATTGAACTGTGTATGTAAATGCATGAGAGGTTTTCTGTACTCCTGCAGTCCAAGAATCCAGGACTTTGCCGGAGAGAAGGTGTGCATCCAGGTGATCACACCAGCACATGTCTCATCATTGTTTGCCTCGTTAAAGGTCTTGCGGATCAGCTCGTTCGTGATCAGGGTTGGCTTCCATACAATCTCATATGGCAAAACGCCTGTCTTATTTAACTCATCTACAATCTGTTTGGAATGCCGGGCTACCTTTGCCAGACATTCCTCTCCATACAGATCCTGTGATCCCGTGCAAAACCAAAATTTGTAATCCTTATTTAACAACATACTCGTTCCTCCTTAGAATCAATGCTTTATATCGTTCGTTTTTATACTCTAAGTTTATAACTTGTATGCATGTATTTACAAGTTGTTTTTCATGCAAAAAATCAACAAAATTGTTGTCTTTTTTCGTTTTAATCCGGCATTGTTTTGGTCAGATTGCACAAGCCGTCACCGGTATTCCATGCAGGAATTTCCCTCAATAAGCATTGGCTGGATGAGAACACTATCCCCTTCCTCTTTTTCTCCGTTCTGAATCATGGAAAGGAGCAGTTCTGCTGCCATGGCTCCAAGCTTTTCCTGCGGATGGTCAATGGTTGTCAGCCGAAGCCCCTGCTGGTCCGCCAGCGAAGAATTATCATAACCGGTTACCGAAACATCTTCCGGAATACGCAGCCCTTCCTCCTGCAGTGCACGGATAACAAGCTGTGCCGTCTGGTCGTTATAACAAACAACCGCATCCATCCGCCCACGAAGCGTTTTTCCTGCCATTTCACGGATTGCTTCATAGGGATGGATTTTACGGTCCTCCGTGTGAAACCACACCACTTTATCCGGATCATACAAAATTCCCGCCTCCTGCAGTGCACGGACATACCCTTTATGGCGGTTCTGTCCCTGCATGTCATCCGCCTTAAATACTCCCACGATATTTTTGTGCCCGTGATCCGTCAGATACTTTGTGATCATATATCCCCCCTGAAAATCATCCAGCAGCACATGCGGCTTGTCTTTCATCTGAGGGAAACATCCCTGGATAAACACGTATGGAATATGCGATTTTTCCAGTTGTTCGTACAAATTCATATGCCGGCAGAAAATCTGGCTTTTACTCGGTTCAATGATAACCCCGTCAATATCCTTGCTTAAAATTTCCTGCAGGCATTCCGCTTCCCGGGTCCGCGAATTTTTTGTGTTCTTTAAGACAATGCTGTACCCTGCACCTGTCAGCACATCATCAATTCCCTGTATCACACGGGGAAAAATATAGTCTGACAGATAGGTTGTTACGACAGCAATATTCTTGGACGGATGTGCGTGCCGCATCATTTCCGAACAGAATGTACCGCGCCCGTGCTCTGCGTAAATATATCCTTCATTCTGTAAAATCGCCAATGCCTTGCGCACCGTCTGACGGCTGACCTGATACTGTGCGGAAAGCGTATTTTCCGATGGCAGTTTCTGCCCCGGTGCAATCTCCCCGGAGACGATCTGCAAACGCAGCTGTTCTGTCAGTTCCTGATATTTTGGTGTGTTTCCTCCTGTGATACTCTCCATAATGTATATCCCCTCTTAAAAAACAGATACAGCCTGTCCGGGCTTCTCTACTAAAGTTGTACCATGTATGTTTACTTGTATGGTCAGTGTAACACAGGTTTTTTCATATGTCACTAAAAGAATTGCACAAAAATACTGCCCTGCATTTTACATGTAAGGCAGCATTTTTTGAACTATCTATTTTTAATAATGAAGGGTTTTCCCTGCATTGCAGGCAATTGTTTTACTTTATCCAATACGAACCCACAGATTTTTTGTTCCGTTTCGCACCAGAATCTATCGTCACAGACATATGGTTCGTCTGAATTATTGATAATAACCAGAACTTTTTCCTCTTTATTCTCCCGCAGGAAAGCATACAATCCTCCATCTTCCATCCAGATGCCACGATATCTGCCATTTTTCAATGCTTCATGCGTCTTCCGGAAGCTGATCCACTCTTTCAAATCCCCGGCAAAGGTGTCCGATGTGTCCCATCGCATCCCCTGGCGATACTGTGTCTCTGTTTTTCCATCCAGATAACATTCATCTCCATAAAAAACCGAAGGAATCCCATATCCCATGATTAGATAAAAACAGGCGAGCCTAAGTTTCCTGCGGTCTCCGCCACAATAACTCAGAAACCGTGGAATGTCATGCGAATCCAAAAAATTCATCTGTATCTCTGACACCTGTTGTGGATACCGGTAAATCATTTTGGTCATCTGTTCATCAAACTCCCGCGCACACATTGTCCTTTTTGCAAAAAAATCTGTGCATAAATAGGAAAACCGGTAATTCATGGTAGAATCAAATTGATCGCCCAGCAGCCAGCACTGTGCATCCTCCCAGATTTCCCCTATAAGAAGTGCATCTTTTTTAACTGCTCTCACAGCCGCCCGGAAATGCCGCCAAAAATCATGATTGATCTCATTTGCAACATCCAGCCGCCAGCCATCAATCCCAATCTCCTGTATCCAATATACTCCGACCTGAATCAAGTATTGTTCTACTTCGGGATTTCCAGTGTTTAATTTCGGCATCTCTTTTACATAGGCAAAAGCTTCATAATTTGGCGGATCTTTGTAGCAAACCGGCACCTGCATCTCATAAAACCAATCATAATATTTTGATTTTTCTCCGTTTTTCAGGACATCTCGAAAAGCGAAGAAATCTGGTCCACAATGATTAAACACTCCATCAAACAAAACACGGATTCCACGTGCATGACAATCTTCTACCAGTGCTTTTGCTTCCCTTTTTGTACCTAAACACGGATCTATGGAAAAATAATCTATGGTATCATATTTATGATAGGAATTTGCTGCAAACACCGGATTCACATAAATACAATTAATTCCAAGTTGCTGCAGATAATCCAGATTCTCTTTTATTCCATTCAGCGTACCTCCCAGTCGGTTTTCTGAAACCGTTTTTTCCCCATTTTCTATCACGATTTCTTTTTTTACCGACTGTGATTGCATAAAACGATAACCTGTTGCGAAACTATCCGGAAAAATATGATACATCACCATATCCTTCGCCCATGGCGGAATATGCAACATATCTTCTCTCCTTATATACGGAAACTGAAAAAATTCCGTTCGATTTTCTGGAACATCCCGGCTGAAATTTCGTTCGTAATAGTACTGTACTTGTTTTCCGTCCCAAAGTGAAAAATAATAACACAGACGACTATACCTGTCATGAATTACTACCTCAAAATAATCATATAAATCATCTTTTGCCACACAAGACATCTCTTTTTCAAACACTTCTATTTGTGATTTCGGATCTACACGATCTCCATAAAATACTTTACAACATTGTATATCATCCTTTGCCGCCCGGAGGCGCAAAACAATTGTTCTTTCATTATATGCATATGCGTATTGTGACAATGGCACATGCAAAACTGCTTCTTTATTCATCCCTTTACTGCGCCTCCCGTAATTCCTTCTACATAAAATTTCTGCATTACAACAAATAAAACAGAAATTGGAATTGCCACAATTACACCGCCTGCACAAAATACGGAAAAATAATCTCCAACTAAAGTTCTTTGCACCAGATTATATAATCCCATTGCCACCGTCCAATCTGCTGGATTTTTTGAACGTATGATCAATTTTGCCATTACAAAATCCATCCAGGGAGCCAAAAAAGAATTGATAACCGTATAAACAATGATTGGTTTGGATAACGGAATTACAATTCTCACGAGAACTGAAAGTTCAGATGCTCCCTCCAGTTTTGCCGATTCCCGCAACGAAACGGGTATTGTGTCAAAAAATCCTTTGCAAATCAAATATCCAAGCCCGGAACCTGCAGAGTAAATAATGATTAATCCAACCATACTGTCCGTCAGCCCCAACAATTTCATTACAAAATAAATAGCAATCATAGAGAGAACTCCCGGAAACATTCCAAGAATAATTGCAATACTCATCAACGGCTTACGCGCAGGAAAACGCATACAACTCATTGCATACGCAACCATTAGCACAAACAGAGTAGATATCGCACAGGTAGCCACTCCGATAATCATAGAATTCCGAAACCAATCCGGGAAATTTGCAACGGTATCCGGTCGAAAAAATAACTGTGCATAATTGTCCAAAGACCATTTCTGTGGGAAAAAATGCATTGTGTTGATACCCTTATATGCACTAAAAGAGGTTACCAGTAACCATACAATCGGAATCAGCCACAAAAATGCCAGCAAAGCCAACAGCACATGTTTTCCAACTATTTTTAACTGTTTTTTCATTTACTGAAATTCCTCCTCTTTATTTCCCGCAATCATCCTTGTAAATCCAATCAGCGTCAACACAGCACAAATACAAAATACGCAGATTCCAATAACTGATGCCATTTTATAATTGGAATAATCGTTTGTCAGTCTAAACAGCCATGTAACCAACAGATCTACTTCTTTGGCGTTAGAATTTGCATAATTCATATTAGAAGTAACGTAATCAGTTGTAAGCAAATAAATCACATTAAAATTATTAATATTGGCAATTAACGCGGTAAGCAGACTTGGTCCTGTCACAAATAACATATATGGCATCGTAATTTTCCAGAAAATCTGTCTCTCATTTGCCCCATCTATTTTCGCACTCTCCATTTGTTCATGCGGAATATTCATCAAAATTCCGGTAGCACTTAACATCTGAAATGGTACTCCCACCCAGATATTGATCAACACAATCATGACATGCGCCCATCCCGGTTTTGTCAAAAACGGAATGTATGAAAGGCCTTTCCCTACAAGACCTATCTGTTTTAACAGATCTGTCAAACCAATTTTGCTACAAAAACTGTTGACAATTCCGTAATCTCCAAACATTTTTCCAATCAAAAGCAATGTAACAAACTGTGGAATTGCAATCGTCACAACAAATAACGTCCGCCACATTTTCTTCCAGCGCACCTGCCGGTCATTAATCAGCTTTGCCAACATAATTCCACCAAAATAAGTTGTGAATGTTGCTAAAACCGCCCAAAGCAGCGTCCAAAACAGAATCCGTATAAATGCATAACCAAAAGTTACCGTAGCCGAAGTTGTAAATAACTGGCGAAAATTCTCCAATCCTACCCAGGTGAACAAATATGTAGGCGGCTGATGATTCATATCATAATTGGTAAATGCAATACAAATCATAAAAATAATTGGAATAACATTTGCCAGAATCACACCTAAAGTCGGTAATGCCAGCAAAGTCACATGAAATCTCCGATTAACCAGTTCCCGACAGTCTTCCTTAAGCGTATTGATATGTTCTCCATTTTCTTTCATCTTCTGCATTCGGAATACTGTTTTAAAATTAGATAAATATAACACAACAAATGCAGCCACAATCAATATTCCCACTACTCCAAACAGTAAAATTAACAGGGAATTATCATAATGATTGACCGTTTTTTGTAACGTCACAAGATCGAGAGTTTCTTTTCTCTGCACCGTTCCCAATGTATTCAATTTTCTGATATACTGCCAGGATATCTGGCCTGTAAAAAAGAAAAAGAGGAATTCTATCATTGTCATTAAAATACCTTTTCCCCATCGGTTACAGGCAAAATATCCACTCCCCATCACAAGTAGGGATAGGCGGGTCCAGAGATTCCCCTGTACCCACGCTGTTTTTACATCTTTCCCAAATCGTCTCATATGCAATCGTTATTCGGATGCCGGCTGAGTGATACCTTCAACTGCTTTATCCAGCACACTCTGTGCATCTTTATATGTACCTTCCACCAATGTTTCTCCCAGTGCAGCTGCCGGATCCCAGTAATTATTTCCTACCCGCTGCAAATCTGCGTATTTTGCCTGTTCTGTCAATGCCGCAAGTGCAGGTGCCGAAGTAATTTCTTCCGAAGCTGCTGCCTTTATATTTGAAGGTCCTTCTCCGGTTGCGATACCGATGGTTTTCTGGCTCTGTTCATTCGTCAGATACTCTGCCAGAAGCATCGCCCATCCGGTATTTTTAGAATATGCATTCACTCCGACAAACTTATATCCCGCATAAGATCCCATCTGTACCTGATCTCCATTTACCGTAAATGTAGGAAGTTTTGCGGCAGCATATCCATCACCATATGCTTCTTTAAACGCATTGCTTGCCCATGTTCCATTGACATCCGCAATCATCTCCCCATTTAATGCAAAAGCCTGTGCATCTTCATTCACACAATTTACCATCGCCTTGTTTTTACAAATATCCGTGATCGCAGCAGCAACATCTGCACCTTTGTATTTGGTATCCGCAGCATTCCAGTTACAGGTATTAGAGCCATCATCATTCCGATACATTTCAAGCCCTGCTCCCGCAAAAAATCCATACAAATACCATGCCCCGGATACTTCCATGCCGACTGTTTTGCCCTGTTTTTGCGCTGCAGCCAAAAGATTGTCCCAGGAAGCTACATCTTCCGGGGTAAGATAATTGGAATCATAATAAAGAAAATATCCATTGGAAGCGGTAAGAGGATATGCATACATAGTTTCATCCACGGAAGCCGCCTCCACTGCCTCTTTCTCATTTTCTTCTTTTGGATCATATGTAAATGTTGCATCAACACTCTGTAATGCCCCTGCTTTTTCCAGATCATATAACTGATCATCTGCAAATACAAATACGTCTGCCGCTTTTTCTACATCTGCAAGAACTTCATCCTTACAATTAGCTGTAGATACTACACCGATTGTAATATCAAAATCTACCTGATCATACTGGTTTTTAAAATCTTCAACCAACTGCTTCATCGTTTTCTGGTAACTTTCTGTTTCATCACACCAAAGGTTTAATGTAACGGTTCCTTTTGTGGAAGCTATCAGATTTTTTACTGCATCTTCACTCGTTTTTTCCGTATTTTCACTTTTTTGTGTTTCCACCGTTTCTTCTGCTCCCCCACATCCGGCGAACGTTGTCATCACCATTGCCGCCGCCAGGGCAATTGCCACCATTCTTTTTTTCATGTTTTCTCCCTCCCAGGAAACTGTTTTCCTATATATTGCTATTATTTTGCGGTTTTCCGCTGTGACTGATTTTATTTTATTGATATTTTCCTATATTTTCAACGTTTTATCTTTATTTTCTATTGACTTTGTTAGGAAACCGCTATACCATCTTTTTAGTTTTATACATTTTTAAGGAGGAAAAAATATGGCTATAACAATATCCGATGTTGCAAATGAAGCCGGAGTGTCTAAATCCACAGTTTCAAAAGTTTTAAATCACTGGACGACCATTTCACCAGAAACTGTTGCACGCGTTCAGGCTGCCATTGATAAGCTGCACTATGTTCCCAACGCCCGTGCCGTTTCCTTTGCCAGACAGGCTGCCAAAAATATTGTTTACCTGACGGATCTCGGGCAGGGTACTGCCTATCAGAATCCCCATATGTTTGATATCATGTCCGGTGTCCATCATGAACTCACACGGCACCATTATACCCTTACGCTTGTGGATACCTCAGAAGAATCCTATCCGGGCGAACGTGCCATTCAGGAAATACAGCGCCGTTCTGCCGATGGACTGATTATCCATGGATCAGCGGTCAACGAAGTTCTGGCACAACATATCCTCAAAGACAACGTCCCACATATTATTATCGGCCATCCCAATTTCGAAAGCCGGCTCTGCTGGATAGACACCGATCACGCACTGGCAGGAGAATATGCCGCCGCCCATATGCTTGCATGTAACTATTACGATGTACTGTTTGTAGCGGGCCGGAAAAGTGACATTCTTTCCAGCCAAAGGCTGAAAGGATTTCTAAAAGGCATGTTAAACCAGAAACATCATATTCCAAGCAAAAGGATCTGTTATACAAATGCAACCCGTCTCGGAGCCTATGAGGCCGTTCTCCCTATATTGCAGGATCGTGCCTCTCTTCCGCAGGCCGTCGTCTGTGAAAACAGCACTCTTGCCCTTGGGGTTTCCCGTGCTATTACCGAATTATCCCTTTCCATTCCAAAAGACATGGGATTTCTTACATTTGATTGTTACCCTTATGCAGGCATCATTGATCCTGCCCCAACGGTCATTGACATCAACGTATATGATATGGGTATCCAGGCCGGAAATATGATGATCCGCAAACTGGAATATCCGGATCTGCTGATTCAGAGTTTTACCACACTCCCTATATTGATTCAGGGAAAAAGCACTGTACCCTGTTAACGAACTGTTTCCATAAAAAAATGCAGCGGACAATTTCTACGTCCACTGCATTTTTATAATAAAATTATTGTGTGCTACAGTCCAAGCACTTTTTTCTTTGCGGCCGCAAACTCTTCATCCGTAAGCGCACCTTCCGCATGAAGCTTTGTCAGCTGCGTCAGTTCTCCGGAAGTGGATTTTGCTTCTTCCGGCTGTTCTAAGTCTTCGGTGTCTTTTACATAGGATGCCCGAAATTCCCCATTGATCTCTGCAATCTCTTTCTCCCCACGGATATAGGCATCATACATATCAAACAGATCCATGCCGCTTCCTCCCACGCAGTCATCCGGCTCCTGCCAGGAACGAATCAGTGCAATCCTTTCTTCCTTTGTCGTGTCTTTGATCAGATATCCACTCATGATAATATTTTCCTCCCTACCGGCGATATAACTCCGGATTCTTCTCTTTCATTTTCTGTTTGTGTACATACATGCGGCGGTCTGCCTCCTGATAAAGCATACGGATATCCACGTTATCCAAATACTCGCTGCGCTGCACGCACCCCACTGCTGTACTCAGATGCAGTTCTTTGTTTTGTTCATTTTTTTCATACAGGCATTTTAACAGGCAGGTGAGATCCTCACGCAGTTCTTCCTGCTTCCGGTCCGGAAGCACCACATGAAATTCATCTCCCCCGACCCTCGCAATTGCCAGAGCCGCCGGAAATGCCTCCCTTAAAACAGATGCAAAACTGCGCAGCAGCGCATCTCCCTTTTCATGCCCATAGGTATCGTTGTAATACTTTAAAAGGTTCAGATCCATACTGATCAGGGTAAAATCTGCGTCTCCATCCAACAGTTTTTCAACTACTTCATCGCACTTGCGCCGGTTGCTCAATCCTGTCAGTTCGTCACTGTATGCCATATTTTCAAGCAGTTGCTGCTGTGCCTCTTTATATAATCCCCGGGATGTTTTCCCTGTATAGTCCAGCAACAATGCTACGACAATAAAGAGTGCCCCATAACACACGGAGCTGCTATATTTGTTCCCTTCAAAGTGTACAAAAAATTTCTGTACATTATACTGAACCAGTTCATATAAAATCACAAACAGAATGCCCACCATCCCCAGCTGCAGCATATGGTTATACTTTCTGCGGTGTATGCCATCATCAATGATAAGCAGGATAATAAATACCACCTCCAGTATCATCAACATCTGTGCCTCTTTCAGATCCTGCGGAAAGTGTACGAGGTTGAGTGCCTGCATGGAGAAAGCAAGTGCAATAAATACCGTCTGTCCTGCCAGAAGTCCCTTGTAAAAAATACGGAAAAATCTGTTCCTTCCTTTCTGAACTGCTGTCGGATAAAAATATAAAAGCAGCGGAAGCGGTCCCGCATACAGGGACATATATTCCATATATGCTTTTACTTTCAGATTCTGCGTAAAGAGTATGATGAGGTTATTATTGCAAAGCGTCCATCCCCCGATCAGCAGGGAAAATAAAGCTACCCAGAACAGGCTTACATACACCCGGTTCTTTAAGCTTGCAACCATGGATACACATGCCATAAGAACCCCAAATAAAATCAGAGACATTGAAACTGCAATCCGGATTCTATTTTTCACCAGGGATTCCTGTATCAGTGTACCTTCATTTCCAAGCATCATGGAACTGATTCCGTTAAAGGCATTGTTTTCCGAAACGGTTAATGTAATGCTGAGTGTCTCTCCGAGATAATCATTCGGAACTTCAATATAATGCACTCCATATCCCAGCATTTTTCCCTGCTTATAATCTCTTTGTCCGTATGAATAAAGAAGCGTATTATTCATACGGACTTCGATTTTTGCATGGATAAACTCGCAGCGCAGCACGGGATTCACACCCTTGTAATGTTCCGTCATATAATGGGAAAGTGTCACAACATCTCCCTTATTTGTCATGGGAAATGTGAATTTGCTGAGTGTTACATTCGTATATGTTTTTTCGTTTATCGTCACATCCCAATGCCGATCCAGCATGATGCCCCTGTCATAATACTTCTGACCACCCGTAAACATAAATAAAGGGATGACCACAACCAGAAAAGTCATCAGCATAAGAAAAAATATTCCTATGTTTTTCTTCTCAATCTTTTTCATTTCCAGACCCTTTTTGTCATCTTCTTATCTATCTGTTTTCAGATTACATATCGTATATTCTACCATATTTGTTCTGTTTTTGATATACCCAATGTGCTTTTGCACGATCAGCACTCACATTTGTTCATTGAAGCACCTGTTGTCAAAAAAAGCCCTGCGGTATACAAAAACCGCAGGACTTTTCTTGCTTAGTTTCTTTTAAAAATCGACATCCGTATCATAGTAGCAGCATTTTAAGAGTTTCTCCATCTCCTCCTGACTTGGCTGTCTTGGATTGGAACCCGTGCATGCGTCAAGAATTGCATTGGCCGCAATCTCCGGAAGTCTCTCTAAGAATACCTCCTCCGGTACAAATCCCTGCTCGGTCGGGAAGCTGTCTGCACCATAGTTTTTAATGCAGTGCGGAATGTTCAGATCATCGTTCATCCTGCGCAGATGTGCGATCAGAAGCTCCACCTTTTCATCCAGTGTGTTTCCGCCAAGTTTCATGAAATCCGCAATCTCACCATAACGTTTCTTTGCCGTCTCATCCTTTGCATTAAATGCGATAACCTTTGGCAGATACATTGCATTGGCTGCGCCGTGGATGATGTGTGCGCCATAATCCGCAAACGCTGCACCTGTCTTATGTGCCATGGAATGTACAATACCAAGAAGTGCATTGGAAAATGCCATACCAGCCAGACACTGTGCGTTGTGCATAGAATCTCTCTTTTCCATATCTCCATTATAAGATGGAATCAGATCACTCTGTATCATCTTGATTGCATGGAGTGCAAGTGGATCGGTAAAATCGCAATTTGCGGTAGAAACATATGCCTCAATTGCATGTGTCATTGCATCCATTCCGGTATGCGCTACCAGTTTCTGTGGCATTGTCTCTGCCAGATCCGGATCTACGATTGCAACATCTGGTGTAATCTCAAAATCTGCGATCGGATATTTGATTCCTTTCTCATAGTCAGTAATAATGGAGAAAGCCGTTACCTCTGTTGCAGTTCCGGAAGTTGATGAAATTGCACAGAAATGTGCCTTGTTGCGCAGCGCCGGAATACCAAATACTTTGCACATATCCTCAAAAGTAATATCCGGATACTCATACTTGATCCACATTGCTTTTGCCGCATCAATCGGAGAACCACCACCCATGGCTACAATCCAGTCCGGCTCAAACTCCTGCATAACTGCTGCACCTTTCATAACGGTCTCCACCGATGGGTCTGGCTCAATGCCCTCAAACATTTTTACTTCCATACCGGCTTCCTTTAAATAATCTTCTGCTTTCTGAAGGAACCCAAAGCGCTTCATGGAGCCGCCGCCCACGCAGATGATCGCTTTCTTTCCCTTGAATGTTTTCAGGGCTTCGAGTGCTCCCTTTCCATGGTATAAATCTCTCGGTAATGTAAATCTTGCCATATAAAAAACCTCCATATACTATGTAAATCATTTCGGCTTTCACGGTTGTTTCCGGTGCTTTCCACAATGAAAATTTCAACGCCCGTCTTCCACTGTTCTGCCTTTATCACTAGACATATTGCACAAAAAATCGACCGTTGTGTGCCTGCAACTATGCATTTATTCTACCATTAAAGGTAGGAAATTTCAATTCATATTTTTTACTCTCTGCTTCCATATAATGGGTCATCCTCTCCCACCGGTTCCTCGTCTATATATTTTGCAAACACTTTATAAAAAAAGAATGAACATACATATGCAAGTAAAGCAAATCCCATCAGAAGCAGCAGCACATCCGTAATGATACTGGTATATGCCATATAGCCTGCCGCCAGTACTATCACACTTACAAACAGCGTATATGGGAAAAAATGGGCAACCGCCATGGCGGCTGCATTTTTTATCTGCACACGCAAAGGATTTTCCAGTTTTGCAATCACCGGAAACAGCCATAAGAACACAATAAAAACCAAATAGCCTACGCATACACTCACCACTGTCATAAATACGGACATGAAAGCAGATCCCACATTGCGCCAGAAAAACAAATCAATAACAAGCAGGCACACAAAAAGTAAGCCTATCATTCCCGCCACAAAAGACTGTTTAAAATTCTGCTTAAACGATCGGAAAAAAGTCTGTATAACATACCCATCTCCATAGCGTACCGATCGCAATGAAACTGCATACAATGCTGTAATTGCTGGTCCGATCGTCACAACCGGAATACAGCACAGCAGAAAAATCAGATTCAGTAAAATCAAATCTGCCATCTTATTTAAAAAAGCAATCACCGGATTTTCTTTTGGCATACGCTGCCTCCTTTACCATGTATAAATGTCTGTTCGTTATAATACTACAAAAGCAGTCCGCATCGCGCAAGCGATTTTTATGCGAACTGCTTTCTTATATTTTGTTGAGGATTGAAAAAGATGAATTTTATAATTTGTTACTTATTTGATACCGCTGATTGCAATGGACTCAATGATCATTCTCTGGAAAATAAAGAACAATGCCATTGTCGGAATCATTGCAATTACGGATGCTGCCATGATCAAAGCATAATCACTCTGAATTGCATAATAGGAATTGAAGGAACGGATAACCACCTGCAATGTCCAGTTCTTTTCGCTTCTCAAGAAAATAGTAGGTGCAAGATAATCATTCCAGATTCCCATAAACCACAACATCAGCTGCGTTGCCAGAGCCCCCTTCATCAATGGCATAAAAATCTGAAGAAACGTACGGAAATATCCACATCCATCCAATTTTGCTGCTTCCATCAGATCATCCGGAATTCCGATCAGGTTCTGTCGAAGGAAAAAGATAATACTGACATTTCCAAAGCATCCCGGAATAATAAGTGGAAGCAGAGTATTGGTCCAGCCCAGTTTGGTAAACATGACATACTGTGGAATCATGACAACCGCAAACGGAATCATAATGGTTGCCAGCAATGCCAGAAACAATGCATTTTTGCCACGAAATCTCATTTTTGCAAATCCGAATGCGGCGAGGGAGGAGGTAAATCCGCCAATAATCAATACCGGAATTGCAACCTTCAGAGAATTAAATATACCGTTTATGAACTGTCCCTTTTTTAATACTTCAGAATATTTTCCTATCAGAATCGGATCCGGAAGAATTGTTAATGTACCGGACAAAATCTGATTTTTTGTCATGAATGATGTCGCAATCATGTAAATTAACGGGAAAACCATTACAACTGCACCAAGAAGAAGTAATACAAAGATAATCCAGTTAAAAATTTTCTCTTTTTTTGATACAAGCCGGGAGCTTGCCAAATCTTTTTTTGAACTCATATGACTCCCTCCTAGTCCATGGTCTTCACCCATCTATCCTGACCCGCGAAATTAAGAGCCGTGATAATGAAGATGATGATTGCAAGAATAACTGCCAGTGCACATCCGTAGCCTAACTGTCCGTTTGAAAATGCTTTATCATACAAATAATAAACAACGGTTGCTGCACTATAGTTTGTTCCACCTTTATTCGTCATAACCTGTACTTCCACGAACACCTGGAAACCGCCAATCAGGCTGGTAATTAAAATATAGAACGTAACCGGCGAGACCAGTGGAACGGTAATATGACGAAATTTCTGCCATCCATTTGCTCCATCAATGGAAGCAGCTTCATAGTAGTTACGCGGAATGTTTTGCAATCCGGCAAGATAAAGAATAATAGAAGTTCCCAATCCTTTCCATACCATGAAGATGATTAAAGCTACTTTTACCCAGAACTCATCTCCCAGCCAGTTTGGGCCATGATGTCCGGTCAAAAGTTTGATGATTGAATTAAATAATCCATAATCGTAATTATAAACCCATGCCCACAAAATAGACACGGCAACCAGTGAAGATACTACTGGTACATAATACATTGTCCGAAGCAGCCGGATTCCCGGAATCTTACGGTTCATTCCCATTGCCAGAAGCAGTCCAAGGATCATTCCGATTGGAATACCGATCAAATAAATAATGGTTGTAAGCAGAGATTTCCAGAATTTTTCATCATGAAAAATATTGATGTAATTCTGCAATCCACAGAAATTATCCACCAGAGAGTTCATTCCCGTCCACTTGCTCATACTTGCAAACACTGCAAAGCAGATCGGATAAGCCATAAAAAGTAAAAATCCAAGGAAAGGCAGGGCGATGAACAGCCACGCAGTTCTTTCTTCTTTCTTCGCCATTGCCGACATCTTATGTTTCGGTTGTTTTGTTTTTCCGCTCATATGCCCACTCTTTTCCTACGGACTGCCCCATGACAGGGGCAATCCGTTTTAATCTTAATTATTAGTTGCTGCATTCTGTAATTCGATCGCGTTGTCCAGTGCTTCCTGCATCTTTGGCGCTACCTGTTTACAATAATCATCTACGGAAACTTCTCCGGTCAGAACATTCGGCATTCCTTCCAGGAAAGTATCCCACCATTCACTGTTGTAAGTGTAGGTTGTTTCCGTAAAGATTCCTTTATATTTGTCACTTCCCTCAATATATCCGAAAATAACATCTACATTGCTTGCATATGGAATTGTTCCATCATTTACTTTGTCTTTAAATGTTGTCTGTGCATAATCCATAATGTTTGGAATCTGTAAAGACTTACCGGATGTCTCGCCGCAAAGTTCTTTCTGTCCGTCCAGATCTGTTGATAAGGACTGTATTAACTCTGCACATAAATCCGGGTTCTTTGCCTGTGAAGAAACTGCGAAACCAACGGTTCCGAGCCATGCTGTGGACTTTCCGTCTCCGTTTGGTCCTACCGGCCATCCACATAAATCCCAGTTGTATGGGAATGTTGCATCATCCATAAATGCTGCGACATCCCATGTACCACATGCATAAAAAGCAACCTGTCCGTCCAGCCATCTCTGGTATCCGCCAAGCGCAGTATCCTGTTCTACCGTTGGCGTTACTTTATACTTTAATGTCAGATCCGTATAATACTGGAAAGCATCCTTAAAATTCTGATTTTCATCAATGACTACCTTTGTCTGATCATCATTTAAGAACTGACCGCCATTGCCGTATACATAAGGAGTAAAACCAAATGCATTTGCATTTGCAACACCCCACTGATCAATTTCGCCATCACCGTCTTTATCCTTTGTCAGTTTCTGGCACACATCTGCAAATTCTTCCCATGTGTATGGATTTTCCGGATCCGGATACTCCAGTCCTGCTTCATCAAAAAGATCTTTGTTGTAGGCAAATGCAAAGCAGGATAAATCTTTTGGCAGGCAGTATAACGATCCTGAACCAATATTAGATCCATCATACATATATGCGCTCTTGATCGCCGGCCACAGATTGTCAACCGCAGTAGCATCTACGAGATCATCCAACGGCTGTACATATCCGTTATCTACATAACTTCTGACTGCTTCCGGTCCCACATAGAAAATGTCCGGAAGTTCTCCCGCTGTCATGGCAGCTGTCATCTTCGTTGCGTATTCATCCTGTGTTGTTACCTCAAAGTTTACTGTAGAAATCTCATCTGCATGCTCTTTTGTAAATTTATCAATTAGTTCCTGATAAACGGCTTTTTCGTGATCCTGTGCATAAATAAGAATATTGATCTCATTATCACCGGTTCCTTTCATCTCTGCAACGGAGCTTGCAGAGCCTTCTGTGTCTGATCCCCCATCACTCTTTTCAACTCCGCATCCTGCTACCATTGTTGCGAGCATTGCTGTACAAAGCAATGTTGATATGATTTTTTTCTTCATAGTTTCCTCTCCTTTTTAACCACCTTGATCATAATGAAATAAAATATAAGCTCCCCTGTTCGTTATTCTGACCATCTGATTCCGACGCGCCTTTAAAAATCATTCGGCAGATTAACTAATATTTTAAAATTTGTCAGGTCTTATTGGTTACATTATATAATTGCCCAATAAGTATGTCAACATGTTTTTTAGATTTTCCTAAAATATTTTATTTTATTATTGTTATTTAGTGTTTTATAAATTATTTTCGTTTTTATTCTTTTTCTTTCACTCATGCGTTGACGCATTCCGGAAATGATACTATAATTTATAAAACAGAAATGAAACAAATCAAAAGGGGGTAATTTATGCTTCACATCACTTCACTGGATGATGGACTGGACATTTTTAAAGCACTTGGCTCCGATGTTCGGATTGAAATTATAAAACTGTTGATTGAAAACAAAGAAATGAACATGAACGAACTGGCAGCAAAACTGAACATTACGAACGGTGCTCTGACGGGACATATAAAAAAACTGGAGGCATGCGGAATTGTCAATACGTCCAATGATTCCAGCGGGCACGGAAACCAGAAAATCTGTACTCTGCATCTGGATAAAATTCTCATTGATCTGGACGCACCGGAAGAAGCGCAGAATGTTTACAATGCAGAACTTCAGGTCGGACATTACTGCAATTATGAAGTCTATCCGACCTGTGGGCTGGCTACCGCTTCCCATCTGATCGGTGAAGTGGATGATACGCGCTACTTTGCACATCCTGATCGCTACAATGCAGATATTCTCTGGTTTTCCAAAGGATTTGTGGAATATGAAATTCCAAACTTTATTCCAGGTTCCCAGAAAATCACGCAGATTTTAATCTCTGCCGAGCTCAGTTCCGAAGCCCCGGGAATCAATAACGTCTGGCCATCCGATATCAGTTTTTATTTAAATGATGTCTGCATCGGCACCTGGACATCCCCGGGAGATTTCGGAGATGTCCGCGGTATTTTCACTCCGGACTGGTGGTTTCCGAACTGGAACCAGTATGGATTGTTAAAAATGCTTGTGATCAATAAAAAGGGAACTTTCATAGACGGATTGCAGATTTCAGATGTCACCATCCGGGACTTTAATCTGGACTATCGCAGCAGCATGAAGCTGCGCATGGCAGTCAATGACAATGCAGAACACGTTGGAGGACTCACGATTTTCGGTAAATCTTTCGGTAATTATGGACAGGATATTAAAGTCAGCATTAATTACGCACCAATTGAAGAATAATTTTATTAAAAAAGGCCTTTGCATGTTATTTCTCCATGCAAAAGCCTTTTTAACCAGCATCCATTATACCAGATTTCCGATTCTTTTTGCCCAGAATGCAACACCATCACTGCGCAGTCCGCACAACAGAATTGTTTCACACTTCCGCTGTGCATCCCAGCCACAATAAACCCGCACCTCCTCCGTATAAGGTCCATATGTAATCATGCCCCTGTGATCTGCAGTATACTCCCATTTTCCCTGAACAGAACAGTTCTCATAATATCCATCCGGTGCAAGTTTCATTGGCACAGAACAGGTAATTCCCTGCGGCAGTGCCGGCGCAAGCGAGATCCGCTCATAAAAACCGCATATCTGTTCTTTTGTTACCGGCTTTATCCCGTCTCCTGTATCTGTCTTCGCAAGGGGCTGTGCTGCCACAAACGGCCACCCATCCTCGCTCCAGAAAATTTCACGTATCTGCATCTCAGACGGTTCTTCCTGTTGTGTAAAGTTTTTCCTGCGGATATGACATACAAGATACCACCGTCCGTTTACATCATGTAACACTGAATTATGTCCGGGACCCATATATGCCTGCCCTTCATTCCATTGATATCCACACATGGCGAGTAATCCTGTGCTGTTATCCTCATCCTCATCCGCAATCAGATCCTTTCCGTGGAAATCAATAAATGGTCCACAGATACTCCGGCTTCTTCCCACCCGGATATTGTAATCGGATTTTAAAGATCCGTAGGAAACAAACAGATAATAATAATTATTCTGCGCATTGTATACCATATACGGGCCTTCCATACTGCCGCTCTGCCACTTCGGGCGTCGTGCAATGCATACCCCGATTCCTTCTTCTTCGGCAAAACCTGTAGTCTTGTTCAGTTTTAATACATGGCAGCCACCCCAGAAAGAGCCATAAAGCATATACTGCTCCCCTGTTTTTGCATCCTCGATAATATTTGCATCAATTGCATTGGTAACACTCTGCGGAAATTTTTCTGTAGTTTTAAGCACACACCCTTTGGGTTCGAACGGTCCTTCCGGTCGGTCTGCCACTGCCAGAAAGATACAGGACTGGCGCACACCCCAGCTGGAATTGGAGCAGTACAGACGATATTCTTTTCCCACCTTTACGATATCCGGTGCCCAGATATCTTCACTGCCGGTCCATTCCACCGACTCCTGCGGCGGACGTTCCACAACTTTTCCGATTTCCTGCCAGTGCACCAGATCTTTTGATTTCTGGCATATAGCACCTGTACTGTATGTATAATAATTTCCACTAACCTCATCATAAAATATTGCCGGATCGTGTATCATGCGTCTCTCCTTCTTGTTCCCATTTTTCATAGGGACAGTTCTGTTCTTTTACCGCAGCACGAAGCTGCACATAGCATCCGCAGGCACGGCACATATGCTCCCCATACCATGTACATTTCCCACAACATGCCAGACGCCTTGCATACGTCACATCTTCTGCCTGTTCTTCCGGCGTAAGCTGTGCAAGGTACCGCAAAAGATATTCCTCCAGACCGCCCCCGTATTGTTTTGCCAGTTCGCATTTTCTGCAATACCGTTCTGATTCTTCCATATGATCCTGTCCATTTTGCATTATTGCAGGCGCAGTTCCACCACACTGCATGGCGGAAGCATGATTTTTATTCCATCTGCACACTTTTTATATGCGGTAAACACTTCTTCTTTTACAAGTTCCGGCGCATCAAACGTATTATGTGCGTGCATCTCTGCCGAAACAACCTTTGCTTCCTTCACAGAATATATGTGTTCATCTCCGGCGATCACAATCTCTATTTCTTTTTCCTCATCCGCAGAAAGATTGTTTAATGTAACCGTAATGATATGCTCCGCATCCTCAGATACAGATTCCGTCACCTCCGGAACTTTCCATTCTCCTATACCGGTTTCGCCCACTCCTGTCAGTGTACTGTTCAAAAGCGTTGCACCCTGATGATGCCGGTACATATGGAATACATGATACGTCGGCGTCTTAATCATCTTTGGTCCTTCTGTGAGAATGACAGACTGCAATACATTTACCATCTGTGCAAGATTTGCCATCTTCACGCGATCGCAGTGCTTATTAAAGATATTCAGGGTGATCCCTGCAACCAGCGCATCCCTTACCGTGTTCTGCTGATATAAAAAGCCCGGATTGGTTCCCGGTTCAACTGTAAACCAACAGCCCCACTCATCCACGATCATTCCGATTTTTTTATCCGGATCGTACTGATCCATAATCTTTCCGTGGCGTTCCACAAGAGTTTCCATATAAAGTGCTTTTTTTAATGTCTTATACCACACTTCTTCATCAAAATCCGTTGCACTTCCCTTGATTTCCCAGCCTTCCGGATGCACATAATAATGCAGGGAAAGCCCATCCATAAATCCATGAAATTCAGGAACGGTGTGATCATGGGTTGTCTCTAATACCTTCCTTGTCCAGTCATAATCATCCACATTTGCTCCGCCACAGATCTTTTGGATCGGTTTCTGCGGATCATAATTGCGCACATAAGTCTGATATCTGCGGTACTCATCTGCATAATACTGCGGCCGCATATTTCCCCCACATCCCCAGTTTTCATTTCCAACACCAAAATAATCAATGGTCCACGGCTCCTCATGTCCATTTTTTTTGCGCAGATCTGCCATCGGGGACACCCCGTTAAATGTCATATATTCAACCCATTCCGACATCTCCTGCACGGTTCCGCTTCCAAGATTTCCGTTAATGTAAGTTTTACATCCAAGCTGACGGCAAAGTTCAAAGAACTCATGCGTTCCGAAACTGTTGTCTTCTACCACACCACCCCAATGGGTATTAACCATTTTCTTCCGGTTCTCTTTCGGTCCGATTCCGTCTTTCCAGTGATACTCGTCCGCAAAACATCCCCCCGGCCAGCGCAATACCGGAATCTTAATCTCTTTAAGTGCTTCCACCACATCTGTACGCATCCCATTGACATTTGGAATTTCAGAGTTCTCACCCACATAGAGTCCTTCATAGATGCATCTGCCCAGATGCTCCGAGAAATGCCCGTAGATCTCCGGTGCAATGGTACCTTCTTTTTTATTTTTGTTGATCATTAACTTTGCCATATCTCTTTACTCCTTTTGGATATATTGTACGCCCCAGAGAGTTTCCTCGTTGTCTCCTGCAGCCGAAAAACAAAACACCGGATTTTCCGCTTCATCGGTCATTTCCATTAATACCCCTTTATAAACGACACCGTCCAGTGTAATGGTAATGTAATCTGTGCCTTCCTTTACCTCATATGTACCGCTTTTTTCTCCACCAGTTACTTTTCCATCCGCAAACGTATATGCCTCCGCTTCGCGAATCTTACTGCTGATATCTGTTCCATGGTTTACTACATAAAATGTACCGGATACATCCGATTTTTTGTACCCCTTTTCCGAGAGAGTTTCTCCCATTGTGGCAAATGGTGCTGCAACAAACCACCCATCCTCATTTGTGTACATCTGATGTACACGCGGTTCATGATACTCTGTGCCATCGTCAAACCGCTGATGATATGTAATGTAATATTTCCCGTCATCATCCTGAAATGTGGACTGACCGCCCGGTGCCATATAGGTATAATTTAAACTCGGGAATGTATAATTCCCCATCATTTTTAAACCATAATTGAAATGATCGTCCTGATCTTCCAGTGTATTTCCTGCCACATCCACATATGGTCCCGTTGGCTTTTCACTGCGAAACTGCCGAATCTGATACCCACCATCACTCTGCAAATCTCCATAAGAAACAAACAAATAATAATAGCCGTTTTCTGCGTCATACTGGATATATGGACCCTCAGCAGAGTGATGTCCACCACCAATCAGCCGATATCCATAATACGGATCGGCATCCTTGTCATCCACCGGATAAATCGGGTATCCAGTGGTGGGATCAATCTCCAGCAGAAAGATACCACCTGACCATGAGCCGTAATTCATCCACATCCGCCCGTCTGCATCGGTAAAAATCGCCGGATCAATACAGTTTGGCCACTCCTTATTGTTGTATCCACCATATTCCAGATATCTGGAAATATCTGCATTTTTCCCGAGTACATCGTACAAATTCGTTTCGCTGATATTGCTTTTTCCATATCCGGAATATAAAATCGTATCCACATAAGTATACGGTCCCTCTATATTGTCTGCAGTTGCAAAACAGAGAGTCGATTTCACATAAGAAGATGTCGTACAGAAATACATGACATATTTCTTCATTGTCTCATTGTAAATTACATTTGATGCCCAGACAGAATACCCATTATCTGTGTTCTTTCCGACAAAATCAAAGGCAGCGTACGGCTCTGTCAGCAAATTGTCAAACAGTGTATTTGCTGCATCAACACCATTTGCAAAATAATTCCATTTACGCAGGTCCTGACACTTTGCCCCTACCATATGACTGCCGAACATATAATATGTATCGCCTTCCCTGATGATCTGCGGATCGTGACAGGATGCTGCAACCGTAAATCCGCCTTTTTTTATCTCATCTGCTGCGGCCTCCTTCCCAACGGAAGAACCGCCGGAGGCGCAACCGGATGCAAGGCATGCCAGAAGCCCTGCAACGGTCAACACACGAACCATTTTTTTCTTAATCATACGCAAACACCGGCTTTCCGTTTTCATCCCATTGAACCTGCATCAGATGTGCATGACGGTTTGGATTATAGAGAGGATTTCCCTCTATCTCTGTTTCTGTGCGTGCATGGTATACCATGATATCATTTCCATCTTCATCTTTGGTAAAAGAATTATGTCCCGGTCCGTAAATTCCTTTTTCATAACTGCTTTGTAATACCGGATGACGCTCCTTTCTCCAATTTAACGGATCCAGCAGATCCGTTCCGCTGGTTGCAGTAAGCATACCGACACAATAGGCAACCCCTGTGTCACTCGCCGAATATGTCAGATATAGTTTATCCCCGTGATGAATCACTGCCGGTCCCTCATTTACCCAGAATCCCACACGTTCCCAATCATAATCCGGTGTTGTAAGAAGCACCTGCACCGTTGCCAGCTTGCACGGAGACTCCATTTTTGCAATATAAAGATTGGAAATCTGCTTGCCTACTCCAACCTTTTCTGCCCACACGTAGTAATAATCTCCGGCATCCTCAAATACGGTTGCGTCCAGGGAGAATGCTTCAAACGAGAATTCATCCCCATCTGCACGCTGCATTTTGCCTTTTTCCACCCATGCATCTGCCAATGGGTCCTGCCCCTGACATTCCAGCACATATGGACGGATTTTCCAGATATCCTCTTCTTCACCACCGGCAAAATAGATGTACCATTTTCCTTCCAGATAGTGCAGTTCCGGTGCCCAGATATGCTTGCTCATCGGACCACTCTCATGCTTTTTCCAAATGACCACTTCCTCTGCCTGTGGAAGATCTGCCAGTTTTTTTGCCCGGCGCAGTACAATGCTGTCATATGCCGGAACCGATGCCGTAAAATAATACCAGCCATCCTTTTCATACACATACGGATCTGCTCTCTGCAGAATCCAGGGTTCATTAAATTTCAGTCTCTTATCCATATGTTTTCTCCACTATATTTTATAATTTTATAAATTATTTTATTTATATTTAAAATTATATAGAGGATGAACATAAAATGCAACTATTTTAGATTTCTTTAAACAATTTTAGTTATGTTGAACAATATTGTGCATTTGTTTTTGTGGAAAAACCTGTATTTAACATTTCTCACTTTATGTAATATTATTTATTAGGCTTCTAATAATTAGAATACTAACAAAGGAGACTTTTTATTTTTATGAAAGAATCACTTCATTATCTTCTGATGTCCGACCATTTCCTGTTTCAGAAGAAAATGGGCGTGTGATATAAAAAACGGGAGGCTTTTGCCTCCCGTCATGTGTTTTTCTATAAAACAGCCTGCAAAATCAGTGACATAATCACAATGACCGCACATACCACACCGCTTATCCGCATCTTTCTGCTGACATCTTTTTTCTCACTTATCCGTTTGAGCCATCCCGTTGTATACAGTATGTTTGCAATAAGCGTGCCAAGCGTCCACGCATACAGATCCCGCTTCACACTTTCCCAAAACGGAGACACTGCCAGTCCACCTGCGTCCATGACCATTGCAATCAGTATTGTGATCACACCGGTAATCCCTATGATCCGTACCCGTTTTAAGAGCCTTGCGTTGTTTGTCTCTGTATAATCCGTTACTTTGATTACGGTTTCCTTTAATTCCTCATTCATCTGCTCGCTTTTCCTTTCTCCATCAATGATTTCCCGGATATCAACTTCATAAAAATCTGCAAGTTCCAACAGCATGCTGATATCGGGCATATTGCTTCCCGTCTCCCAGCGTGACACCGTGCGGCTTGTGATCTGAAATTTTTCCGCAAGCTGCTCCTGCGTCAGCTTCTTTTCATTGCGCAGTTGTTTTAAAAAATAACCTGTCTTTTTCTGATCCATAATGAAATCTCCTCTTGCTTTCCATCCATGTAAATCTGCTCCTCCTTTCGCAGATTACAATACCTGTTTTTTCCAGTAAAAGCCACGACATAAAGCGAGAACTGCCGTGTTTTCTGCACCGGACATGAAATGTCTGCCCGGAAATCCCGTTTAATTACAAATCATACCTATCTCTTCTTTTTGCTGCCTCGTTATAAACCTGTTCATCCGTTCTGGCAGAAACAACAATAATTTTCATAACTTTGCCCACTCTCTCAACCTTATAGACAACCCGTATCCCCAAATCTCTGAACTTTATCTTCATAAGATTGGTAAGGTTTGTTCCACTTTTATTACCCAATGGTTTCCCATATCCACCTTCCCTCACTGACAACGGATTCTGGCTGACTTTTTTAATTCCTTTTAACACCTGTATCTGAGCTGAATGGTCAAGTTTTTTCATATCCTTTTCCGCTTCCTCTAAAAACTCAATACTCCATATCATTCGATATCTGCATCCTCCGCTTCCAAAAGTTCTGCTTCACCGATGCCCAAATGTTTCATCACTGAATCATATGAAACAGTCTCTTTATTCCCGTTATCATCCAAACGTTTATTTGCTTCCAACAAAAGAAAATAATCTTCCTCAATCTCCGTTAATCTTGTATACTCTTCGGGTGACAGAATAATTGCAGAAGGCTGGTTATTTTTTAAAACAATCAGTTCTTTTTCGGAACGAAGTCTATCAAATATCTTTGCAGCCTGCCCTTTGTTAAATTGTGAAATTGGAACAAGACTCTGTAAAAAATCAGATGCAATTGCCATAACAGACACCTCCATTGTTTAATTTCACTTATATTATATGCAGGAACAAGCCAAGAATCAATATAAAAATTGTATTATTTTCTTTATAATTTTCATTATTATTTATTGTTCTTATTTCATGTTCACAGGACTATACACGGTATATGTATACGTTCCATCCTCATTTTTCACAGTAGAATCTCCATTGGGCGGTTCACTTTTTCTTGCCCTGTGACACAAATTTGCATATACTTATTTTATCAAATAACATCAGGAGAAACCCATGATCTATTTAAAAAATCCCCTGTGCCTTGGCATGGAAGAATCAGAATATAAAGAAATGCTCGCTCTGGGCGGTATGCGCCAGAAACATTTTGAAAAAAATGAAGTGATTTTGTCTGCCGGATGCACCACGCACGAGATCGGGCTGGTGCTGTCCGGAAGCGTTAATATTGAAAATCTCGACCTGTGGGGCAGCAAAAGCATTTTGAGCAACATCGGTGCCGGACAGGTTTTCGGGGAAACTTATGCATTTTCCCACGAAACACTGATGGTCGATGCGGTTGCTGCCCAGCAGACCGATATTCTATTCTGGAATCTGGATATTCTCGTCCACACGCCGCATCCCGCAAGCACCTGGCAGCCAAAATTTATCCGGAATCTGCTACAGATCTCCCTGCGCAAAAATCTCGCGCTCTCCCAGCGGATTTTCTGTACGACACCGAAAACGATCCGCGGGCGGCTGCTTGTCTATCTGTCAAACCAGGCGGCAAAAGCCGGCAGCAATCATTTTAAGATTCCGTTTGACCGACAGGGGCTGGCGGACTATCTGAATGTCGACCGCAGTGCGCTTTCCAAAGAGCTTGGCAAAATGCGGGACGAAGGAATTCTGACCACCCGGAAAAATGCGTTTACCCTGTACTGATTGTCTCATGAGCCGCTCCTTTATGTTTCATTTTCAAAGGCCTTTCACTAATAATACAAACGAAAAATCGGAAAGGTTACAAAAAAAGGAACCCTGTCCGGATATCTTTCCGGACAGGATTCCTTTTTATTATGTTCTCCTACTCTGCCAGCTTAAACCTGCCAACCAGATTTTTCAGTCCTTCCGACTGTGCGGAAAGCTCCTGGCTTGTTGCAGAAGTCTCTTCCGCAGCTGCGGAGTTGCTCTGTACGACACTGGAAATCTGCTCGATTCCCTGCTCGATCTGCTTTAACATATCTGCCTGCTCGGTAGAACTCTCGCTGGCGCCCTTTGCCGCATTCGCAAAATCATTCATGGATTCAAGAATCTTATTTAATGCAGCAACCGTCTTTTCTGTAATCTGGTTTCCGTTTTCAATTTCCTGCAGAGATTTTTCAATCAGATCGCGAGTATTGACTGCCGCCTGTGCACTATCACCCGCCAGTTTTCCGATCTGATCTGCCACAACCGCAAAACCTTTTCCGGCTTCCCCGGCACGTGCTGCCTCAATGGAAGCATTCAGGGACAACAGGTTGGTCTGACTTGCAATCTCCTCGATGGAACCGATGATGTTTTGGATTTCCTGTGAGGTACTGCTGATCCGCTCCATGGCATTGGTCAATGCCTGTAATTCTTCTCTGCTTTGATCTGCCTGTTCTACGGCAGTGCGTACCATCTGGTAAGCCCCGGAAGCGCTCTCTGCGCTGGATTCTGCAATTCCGCTGACACTCTCTACCGTTGCTGTCAGTTCTTCCACTGCACCTGCCTGATCGGTGGCACCTTCTGCCAAAGCCTGTGCCCCGCCTGCCAGCTGCCCGGAACCGGATGCCACCTGCTCAGATGCTTCATTAATCTGTGTCAGGGTATCACTCAGTTCATGTTTTAATTTGCTTATGGACTCATACTGCTGTCTGAAATTACCAATATAAATCTGTGCATTATTACTGGATACATTGAAATTTCCTTCTGCCATTTCTCCCAGAAGATAACTGGTATCCTGCACAATCACCTCCAGAGTTTTGCATGCCTGCCGGAAATTACCGGCAAGTTTTCCGAGTTCGTCTGGAGATTCATAATTTATTTCCACATCAAGCTGTCCTGCTTTCAGTTTCTCAGCTGCACCTTCCAGTTCCTGAATTGGCTTTAGCATAATTCCGGTAATGGTGGTCCGGATGACAGTGGAGAAAGCCACTGCTCCTGTTCCTATGAGAATCATCAGAATAATGCTCACAATTCCCGTTACCCTGGCAGATGTATACTGACTCTTTGCCTCTGCGGATGCCACTTTTCCGATATCAACCAATATATCCTGAAGTTTCTCTGTTGCATCATTATAATCGGAATTAAACAGTGCCAGAGCTTCGTCATTTTTATTCTGCTGCGCCAGTTCCATGAGCGCTACCCGCTGTTTTTTCAGTTCTTCTATCGCATCTTTTAATTCCGCAACTTCCTTTTTATCATGAAAAGACTTCTCCAGTGTGGTAACATTTTTTCCAACCTGATCTGCATACTGCTGTGCCGAATTAAGATAACTCTGTGTGGAAGCTGTATCATCGGTTGTCATCGACCACAAAATATATTTTCCCACAAGCTGTATATCTTTACGGATTTCCATCTGCAATGTGCTGTTAGCATATGCTTGCTTGTAAAACTTATAAGTATCCACATTCATCATTACAATGGAAACAAGCGAAACAACCATAGCAACAGCAAACGTTACAATGACTGTAGTAAATGCATACTTCAACTTCATTCCTACCTTCAGTTTTCGGTAAAACTCTTCCATTTTTTTTCGTCCTTCCATTTTCTCTGTTCCTTTCTTTATTCCGCTTTAAAACACTATTTTTATCATACGCCTTTTTTCCTCCCACTGCAATGTTTCTGTCGAAAATATGCGAATTTTATCTTTTTCCACACTCAGAACTCCCCCCTGGTTTGTCCCCTTTGCATTCCAATAAAATGATGGTACAATGATGACATAGCACAAAACATCTGTTTTACATATATTGTTGGAAATGGAAATGAAATGGAAAAAGCACAGATTCGAATAATCCGAAGCAAAAGAAAAACCGTTGCACTGGAAATCCGTCCGGATTTATCGGTTCTGGTAAGGGCACCTTACTGGATGGCAGACTGGCAGATCCGTAAATTTGTCGATGAAAAATCAGACTGGCTGTATGCCCATCTCCGGGAAATGGAACAAAAACAAAAATTGGAAGCTGCACGCCCGAAAGCCGCACCTTTAAATCCCGGGGAATTGCAGGTGCTTGCAGATGAAGCACTGCGCGTAATTCCGGAACGGGTACAGTTTTATGCCCCGGTTGTCGGCGTGACCTATGGCAGGATCACCATACGAAACCAGCGTACACGCTGGGGAAGCTGCAGTGCAAAGGGCAATCTTAACTTTAACTGCCTGCTGATGAAAGCACCGCCGGAAGTGCTGGATTACGTGGTTGTCCATGAGCTGTGCCACCGGCTGGAGATGAACCATTCACCACGCTTCTGGGCACAGGTGGAGCGTGTGCTTCCAGACTATAAGGTTTCCCGCAAATGGTTACGGGAACATGGCAATGAGCTTATGGATTTAAACCCATAAGAAGGAGATACCGGTATTCCTGCATCTCCTTCTTGCTTTCATGTTATTTTTTACATGTAATATCGTTCTGTTCTCAATTACTTTCTATTGTATAAGTCCCCTCTTCAAAATTTACATGCAATTCGGCATATGCCCCGTCATATTCCCAGCGGATTTCCAGAGAACTCTCCTCTCCGGAGATTGTCACCTCTGCACCTTCCGAAAATGCCTTATGGGTATTCCTCATACGGATTAGCGCAAGCTGTTTTTGAACCACATCTTTTTTCAGTCCTTCCGCGATCTGATCAACGGAAAGATTTGTCCGGTTGATTTCCTTATGTCCGGATTCCCCCGCACGCTGCACCGCTTCATGGTCATTTTTTCCGGCAAACAGATCCAGATACCAGATCTGCGGTTTGCCCGGCATAAACATCTGAATTGCCCGCGCCAGAAGCATCTTCTGATCCGATTCCCCAAGTGCACTGTAATATGTGGCATTTACCTGATAATACAGATTCTTTTGTCCATGTAAATTTTTGACCATGCCCCCACGGGATACAATCCGGTCAATTAACGACTGGATCTCCTCTTTTGGAAGCAGTCCCTTTAAATCCAGAAGCGGGATGCCGTCGTGACAGCCGAGCATGTTGACCGTGGAGATCTTCTTTTCCACAATTTCCTTCGCCCATGCCGCAAGGTATGTTCCGCGCCTGTTCTCAATCGCATCAATGACCAGTCCCGGCAGGAAAAAGTCGTAGGTCGCATAGCCTTTTTCTGCAAGCGTCTGGTATATTTTTTCGTCATACGCTGCGTGGATCTCCGGCAAAAGCGTAAGTCCCAAAGGTTCTGCCAGCGCATGAATCTTCTGTAAAAGTTCCCATGTCTCCGGATCATTGAGGAAGTTTTTCTTTCCCGGTGTCTTCGGCGCATAGGCAAAGGCATCCAGCCGCACGATCGCCGCTCCGTAAGAAGCTATTTTCTCCAGTGTTTCACGATAAAACTCCCACACCTTTGGCGACTGGATGTTTACATCCATCTGTCCGAGATAGTGTCTGCCATGCACTTCCTGATAAAAGGTATTCCAGTACGGCACCTTTTTTCCATCCGGAAATTCCACCATCAGGATCGGCAGCCCGGGTTTGCGGAAAAACATCTGCTTCAGGCAGCTTTCCTCCGGCTGGATATAGCCTTCCTCCGTCATGGTTCCATGCCCTTCCCAGAAGCGGTTCCAGTCGATGAAAAAATCGCGGTACGCAGAAGCCTCCCCTTTTTCCACAAGATCCTGAAACTGTGGGGACTGTGCGGAAGCATGGTTTAAAATAAAATCCAGTTTCAAGTCAATCCCCATATTCTTTAACTGGTCAAGGTCTTCCCGGTTGGCAAGCTGCTCATTCAGGTCATAGTCGATCACGGAAAATCCCCGGTCGAGATCGGAATGATACAGGCTCGGCAGAATGTAAAAAGAAGAAAATACATCCTGCATTGCCTCAGTTTTTAGCAATGTTACAATATCTCCCAGATTTCCTCCAAGACTGTCGGGATATGCATTGAGCATCGGTTTATGGTTCATAAACTCTTCCGTCCTTTCCCACGATTAATCCTGCATTTTTGCGCTGCACTTCAAGTTTTTCCTGTTCCAGTTCTACCACGCGGCAGATAAACGGGCTTGCGGCATTCTCATCGCGGTTTCTGCGGATACGCCGCTCCCTGGTCTCCTCTGGGGAACTTTCCAGAAAGACGGGCAGATCCACACCATGTAAATCGTCACTGCCTCCGTGTGTCCACTCCAGAAGTAATACGGATATTCCGGAAAAATCGGTTTCTTCCGATGAAATCTCGCCATCTTCCCGTCCCATATGCCGCAATGTGATCGTATCTTTTCCCTCATGAAATGCCGCAAGCACTTCATTGATCCGGTCGAAGTCAATCTCTTTCTTTGTTCCGAGATATCCACGCAGTCCATCTTCCCCCGTTTCTTTATACACACGCATCCGTTCTTCATCATTGCGTTTTGGAATCCGGTGTGGATAATCATCGCCCGAGAGCAGATAACAACCAGTTCCGTCATTTAAAAAGTACTGCTGCAATGCCGTTGCGAGTGTTGTTTTTCCGGAACCGGAACCACCGTAAAGGCTGATGACCACTCGATTTTTGGCATTCCTGTCACACCATTTCTGCACTTTTTCATATAATGTTCCAGCCTCTTTCAGCTCTGTAAGAGAAAACTGATATGCCTCATATTCTCCGGTAAACGGCGGAAGCGGAATTCCCGCATGCATCAGTGCTGCACCGGAATACTGCCTGCCGCTCTGTTCTTCCAGATACACGGCATCCGGTTTTAACCCACGCAGGCGGACATAAACGGTCGCCTGATTTGCCTCTGCCATAAGACGCACTACGCTTACCAGTGCATGATCCTGTTGCTCTGAGACGGACATCCATGCCGCAATTTCATCCGTAAACGGATCCGACAGCCGCCAGTACGTTCCCTCGTTAATGAGCGTTTCATACTTCTTGTACGTTTTGATCTGCTCCCGGATCTGCTGTTTTTCCTCATCCGATAAAAGCGCCGGGTTTAATTCGTAACCGAAAGTTCCCGCCATCGCCGTCACCCCACGGGTATGGAAACTTGTCACCCGTCCGGTCTGGTGATTTGGCACCGCCGAAACATGCGCCCCCATCGCGGAAACCGGATAGAAAAACGAAGTTCCGTACTGGATTCTTGTGCGGTTGATCGCATCGGTATTGTCGCTGCACCAGATCTGTGGGGAATAATAAAGCATTCCTGCGTCAAACCTGCCGCCGCCACCGCTGCATCCCTCCAGCAGAAGATCCGGATAGCGGCTGCACAAACGCTCCATGAAATCATAGACACCAAGCACATAATCATAGGAAAGATTTCCGGCATAAACATCTGCCATGCTGCGGTTCATATCCCACTTGACATAATCAATTTTTCCCTGATCGAGCACGGCACAGATCTGGTCAAATACACAGTCGCGCACTTCTTTTCTGGAAAAATCAAGCAGTAGCTGGTTTCTCGAGCGCACCGGCTTTTTCCCGGGAATCCGGATTGCCCAATCCGGATGCGCCCGGTACAGATCACTGTCTTCATTGACCATCTCCGGCTCAATCCAGATGCCAAATTTCACGCCCTGCTCATGCACACGGGTAATAAGATCTGCCAGACTGCCCCCCAGTTTCTTTTCGTTGACCTGCCAGTCCCCAAGGGAAGAATTGTCATCATTTCTTTTCCCGAACCAACCGTCATCCATCACTACCATATCAATTCCAAGGGAAGCGGCTTCTTTTGCCAGATCCACAATCGTATCTCCCGTAAAATCGAAATAGGCTGCCTCCCAGCTGTTGATCAGCACCGGACGCTGCATATGGACATATTTGCTGCGGCATACATGGTTGCGGATGCAGTTATGATACTGCTGCGACAATGCAGACAATCCATCTGCCGAATAGGATAAAATGACTTCCGGCACCGTAAAGGTTTCTCCAGCCGCGAGCGGGTAGGAAAACAGTTCTTCATTTAATCCAAGAAGCAGGCGCGTCTGGTTGAACTGGTCTTTTTCCGCCTCACAGGAGAAATTGCCGCTGTATACAAACAGCATGCCATAGCAGCTGCCTGCCGTCTCTGTTGTCCCTTTTTCTGCCAGAATCACTGCCGGATTATACTGATGGCTGGATGTTCCCCTGCGGCTGCCAAACGCAATCGTTCCATGTCCCAGCGGGGTGCGCTCCAGATTGCGCTCCATGGCATGCTTTCCATAAAACCGCAGGACATCAAAATCTCCCTGTACAAAATCCAGACAGGCTGCCGCTGCCTTTTCGATCGTAATCTGTCCGGTTCCCGTATTTTTAATCCGGACACTCCTTGTAATGATATCGGTTTCTTCTAAAACGCCATACAGCAGATGCACTTCAACCTGTGCGTTTTCATCTGCAAGGACTATTTCCAGTGTCTGTGCTTCGTTTTCATCTGCCCAGACAGCCGGAAGTCCCTGTAACTGATACTTGCCGCTTCGGATCTCATAGCTCTTAAAAAGCAGATCTGCACTTTCCACCCCTTTTTCATTTTTGATATTCAGTGCAATATTGCGGTAATCTCCAGTGCCAAGGGACGGATACTCCTGTGGCAGCGCATCCAGCGAATAGGTGCGGTCCATGCCCGCTGCATAAGGATTTCCGGAAAATCCGCGGTCTGCATAGGTTAAGACATAATCCATGGAACTGTTTGTTTTTTCTCCGTAGTACAGATGCAGCAGATATCCCAGTGGATCAACCTGCATCTGATAAGTTGTATGCGCCGTATGCAGGGTAAATATTTTTTTATTTGGATTGTATATAATTGCCATAGAAGCCACCTCGTTTTATTTTTTATCCTTTGACTGCGCCGTTTGCCACACCATTCAAAATCTGTTTCTGACAGATCATATAAAAGATCAGGATCGGGATCAGTGCCAGAATATAGGAGGCAAACGCCAGATTGTAATTGGTTCCAAACTGTGTCTGGAAGTTAAGCTGTGCAAGCGGCAGCGTATTCTGTCCGGTTCCGGACATGATCACAAGCGGTGTCATAACATCGTTCCAGGTTCCAAGGGCTGTCAGAATCGCAACCGTCGCATGCATCGGTTTCATCATCGGGAATACCACTCTCCAGTAAGTCGTCCAGGTACTTGCCCCATCAATATCTGCTGCTTCTTCGAGTGCTTCCGGAATATTTTTTAAATATCCACTGTAAAGCAGGACATTCATTGGCATGTAAAATACCAGATACAACACGATGACACCGGCACGGTTTCCAAGTCCCATGTGTGCCGTCTGTTTTACCAGAGGCATCATTAAGATGGAAAATGGAACAAACATACCACTGACAATATACAGATAGATAAAACGGAAACTTTTTCTTCTTGCCATGCCCCGCCCGATCACATAGCCTGCAATCGAGTGGATCAGAATTGCCAGTACGATCGTTACCAGAGTGATCAGTAAACTGTTTCCAAGAGAACGCCAGAAATCGGTCACTTCCATTGCCTGACGGAAGTTTTCAAAACTCCATTGTTTCGGGAAAGAAAGTGCACCCGCCACATCGTTTGTCATCTCACTTGGTTTCTTAAACGCAATGATCGCTGCCATATACAGTGGAAAAAATACGGTAACCGTCCCCAAAATCAGAACAATCGTAAGTACCCGGTTTGTTTTCTGTTTTTCTTTCATCATAACTGCTCCTCCTTCTTATTCATGACTGTCATCTGGAAAAGTGAAATTGCCACAATCACAATAAAGAAAATAACTGCATTTGCACTCTGGAATCCAAACTGTCCGCCATCCATACCATTTTTATAAATCAGGTAAGAGATCGATTCGGTGCTCTGTGCCGGACCTCCCTTGGTCAAAGACATGATCTGGTCGAATACCATGAGAAAATTCTTTGTGCTCAATACCAGATTGATTGTTACAAACGGCATAACCAGTGGAAATGTTACTTTCCAGAACTGTTTCCATTTACTTGCTCCATCAAGCATACTCGCCTCGTAAACTTCCTCCGGGACGGTCTGCAGACCGGAAATATAAATAATGGTATTCATGGCAACTGCCTGCCATACACCAACAATCAGCACACCAATCCACGCGTATTTTTCACTTGCAAGAATACTGTTCTGTAAAAATCCAATATGGAACACATTTCCCACAGTTGGGAGAATGTAAGTAAAAATAAAACTAAAAATATAGCCGATGACAAGTCCTCCTAAAATATTCGGTACAAAGTAAATACCGCGCAGTGCACTTTTAAAACGGATTGCACTGTTTAATCCAACTGCCATGATCAGACTCAGCACATTTACCAGTATCGTTCCTGCCAGTGCATATTTAAACGTAAACAAATAGCTTTTTCCCACGCGGGAATCCGTAAACAGATCTGCATAGTTCCGGAATCCGACATAATCGTACGTTCCGTATCCTTTATAATTGGTAAAACTGTAAATCACACCTTTGATCATTGGAAGTGTATTGAATGCAAAAAATAAGATCACAACCGGTATGACAACCGCCCAGAATGTTTTGTCCCTGTTTGACATTTTCTTTTTCATTGTGCATCCTCCTGTTCTTTCTGATAATCCTGTACTTTCCGAATCAGATCCCGGTTGTAGCGTTTCCAGCCGGAATCAAATTTTTTCAAAAACTTTTCCTGTGCATTGTCGCTTGTATCCAGCAGGAACGTCTGGATCATGGCATCCACACTCATCTCACTCGGATAATGGTGATCCTGATAATCTGCCATGCGGTTATTTTCAATGTAAGGACGCATATCCTTAAGTGTTTCCGGAATTGCAAAATCCCCATCCTTGCAGGCAATTCCGCCCTGATCATCCAGATAAATCTGAATGGTTTCATCGTCATACAGATATTTTAAAACTTCATATGCAGCCTCTTTATTTTTGCATGCTTTCATCACAGAAAACTGTAAATCAATTCCTGAATTTAATACATTGTCTGATTCCTCATCATTTGCAGGAAATGTAAAAGAGCCGATATTCATGTCCGGGTTGACCGATTTGATCTGCGGGATCGCATAGCTTCCAATCGGATACATGGCAGCTTCCCCACGGGCAAATGCTGTACATGCATCGTTATAACCATATGCATACGGATTTTTTTCTGCGTAATCCAAAAGCGCACGCATCTTTTCTGCTACCGGTTCATAAGTCCTGGCAAATGTGGTATTTCCCATATTTACCTGATTGCAGGTGTCCGAATCGGTAAGTCCGACTGCCAGCGCATTCCACGGAGCCAGACAGGTCCAGGTATCTTTAAATCCCAGATACAGCGGAAGTGTTCCGCTTTGCTTTATTTCATCACACAGTGTGGTAAATTCCTGCCAGGTGGTCGGAACTTTCCAGCCATTTTCCTCAAACAGATCTTTGTTATATAAAATTCCTGCCGCGTTTGCCACATATGGAAGTGCATACGTGCCATCCTTTGGAATAAACTCCAGTTCCTTATCCATATCCAGATATGCCTGTTTTACGGTCTGGACTTCATCCAGATCGGAAATATCATCAAACAGATCTGCATCTAAAAAGTTGGAATAGTTGATGTCTCCTCCGATTGCGATGATATCCGGATAATCCTCCCGGATAAAACGTGTCTTTAAAATGGTCATTGCTTCATTTGGAGATGAAATCGTCAAATGAATGTCATCATGTGTTTCATTGAACCGCTTTTCAATTTTTTCAAATGCCTTAACTGCTTCTGGTTTGTAGGAAACCACTTCAATCTCCGTTTTTCCATCCGCCCTTTTTTCGCTTCCGCATCCAGCAAGTCCTGTCATACACATACCAAGTGCAAGTACAGCCGCAAGACCACGGAAAATATTCCTTTTTGCCATATTCCTCTCTCCTTTTCTTAAATATATCCGCTTGCCTTTTTGATAATCTAATTATAACATACCTTTATGCGTCCTTAAATACCCATATTTTTTTAATTTTATACCTAAATGCAATATTTTGTGCTATAATAGATACTAATATCGCATTTTGGTATATACGGAGTGTTTTATGAGTAATACATTTTTTAATATTTTTCCAAATGAAAATTTTATTGATCTGTGCATGTATCAGTTTGGATACGAACAGTGTGATCCCGGTCATTCTTTCGGACCTGCAACACGCAACCACTACTTGTTTCACTACATTCTTTCCGGAACCGGAACGCTTATGGCAGACAATGCAAAAGGGGATACACAGACCTATTCCGTAAAAAGCGGACAGGGATTTATGATTTTCCCGGGGCAGATCAATACTTACATTGCCGATGAACAGCTTCCATGGGAATATATATGGATCGAATTTGACGGCTTACGTGTAAAAGAGGCTTTAAGTGTCACAGATTTGTGCAAAGACGCGCCCGTTTATCATTCCCATTCCAAAGAATTACGGAAAAAACTTGCCGATGAAATGCTTTATATCGTCAATCATCCGCAGGAATCCTCCTTCCATCTGATCGGGCATCTGTATCTGTTTTTGGATTATCTGCTGCAGTCGGCAAAATCAGCAACGCTGATCTCCAGTGGGCGCATGAGTGATTATTATATAAAAGAAGCGATCAATTATATGGAACAGAATTTTCAGAATACTATTTCGATTGAAGATATCGCTGCGGTATGTGGCATCAACCGGAGTTATTTCGGAAAAATCTTCCGCAACTCGATCGGTCGCTCCCCACAGGAATTTCTTATGAACTACCGAATGGTAAAGGCTACAGAATTATTAAAGCTGACTTCCTTATCCATTGCAGATGTCGGCTCTGCTGTCGGATACGAAAATCAGCTTCATTTTTCCCGTGCATTTAAAAATATTTATGGTGTTTCCCCTCGGGAATGGAGAAAACAGAACAAATAGCTTATGCTTCCTGCTTCTTTGCAGTAAACAGTTTCTTCAGACAGCTGAATGCAACCAGCACACCGAGAACCATCAGAAGAATAGCCACGATAAACTGCAGACCGTCTACCAGGAAAGTTGCCTGACCACCGGCAATATTGGAAACCAGTGCAATGGTCTTCTGGATCAGTGCGGTAAACGTAACTGCCAGCATAACAAACATCGGTATGTAAAGTGTCCAGCCGGTTCTTCCGGTTGTCTTTAAGAATACCGCAAGTGCAATCAGTACAAGTGCTGCAAGCAGCTGGTTCGCAGAACCAAACAGTGGCCAGATATTATTGTATCCGCCAAGAGTCAGTAAATAACCAAAGAATAAGGTAATAATTGTTGCAAAATATTTATTGGTCAGAACTTTCTGCCAGCCCGGCATCTTGGAAGTATCGGTGGTATCTCCGTAAAACAGTTCCTGGAAAGACATACGGCCAATTCGCGCAACGGAATCCAGAGAAGTCAGTGCCAGTGCAGATACACACATGGTCATAAATACAGTGGCAACCTGTACCGGAATACCGAATTTTTCGAAAAATCCTGCAACACCAGCAGAGAAAATAGAAAACGGAGTACCCTCCGGCTTTGTTCCGTTTACGGCAACCGCACCAACAACAACCAGTGCAATGACTCCGAGCAGTGACTCTACCACCATGGCACCATAACCGACCATCGGCATATCTTTCTCATTACTGATGGTCTTTGATGATGTGCCGGAAGATACCAGACTGTGGAATCCGGATACCGCACCACAGGCAATCGTTACAAATAAGGTAGGGAACAGATAACTGCCATCTACATTAAATCCGCTAAATGCATTCAGCTTCATAGTCGGATGCTCTGCAATGACACCGACAACAGCACCAATAATCATACCGAGCAGCATGAATGTTGTCATGTAATCACGCGGCTCCATCAACAGCCACATCGGCATAACCGATGCAAGGAACAGGTAAGCCATTACAATGTAGATCCAGGCTGTCTTTGTTGCATACATTGGAAGTTTCATACCAATGACAAACATAACAACCAACAGAGCGATTGCGACAACGGCGCGCACCCACTCTTTCATCTTTCCGACTTTTTTCTGGATCAGACCAAAAATGATTGCTACGACGATAAACAACATGGAAATCGATGCTGCAGCGGAATTGGCATAGCTTGTTGCCTTTGTCATTCCCTCGACACCTTTTCCGACAAATGTTCCGGCAACCATATCGGTAAATGCTGCCATAACAAGCAGTGTAAACAGCCAGCAGAACAGCATAAATAATTTCCGTCCGGTTCTGCCGATGTATTTTTCGATGATCATTCCCATCGATTTTCCTTCATTCTTAACAGATGCATACAATGCTCCGAAATCCTGTACCGCTCCGAAGAACAGACCTCCGATTAAAAGCCACAGCAGTACCGGAACCCAGCCGAATACCGATGCTAAAATCGGTCCGGTGACAGGTCCTGCACCTGCGATCGAAGAAAACTGATGAGCAAATACCGTCATTTTGGAAGACGGAACGTAATCCTGTCCATCCTCATGTGTGTAAGCAGGGGTTTTTGCCTTTGGATCAAGCCCCCATTTGTTGGCAAGCCAGCGTCCGTAAAACAGATAACCGGCACCAAGTACCACAATTGCAATTAATACGATAACTAAACCATTCATTGTTTTTTCGCCATTTGGCGACTCCCTTCTTAAAGATTCACAAAGAGTTCAGACATACAATAAAAAACCTCCGTCCCTATATACCTCTTATCAGTATATAAAGACGAAGGCTTATGTTATGCTTCCGCGTTACCACTTTATTTGCCGTATGAAACGACCACTCACTCTCATCTCAACAGACTCCCCTCTGCAGAAATAAGGTTCCTGATAACGGTAGAAAACCGGTGATGCTTACTGTCCCACACAGGATTCAGCACACTGCTCGCAGAGGATGGTCACCATATCTGTCTGTTGTCTCACACCGCCCGACAACTCTCTGGAAAAAAGTATATTGTGATCGTATTCCGTTCTATGCATTTGCTCTATGACTCTTCGTTAACAAAAAACATAGCACTTGATTCAACAATTGTCAATACACCTTTCAACTATTTTTTCTTTTTTCTTGCAAGAACGACACTTTGGATCACCAGGAACAGACAAAGCATTGCTGCAATTGTGATACCTGTCCACCATGCCTGATCCAGTCCGGCGGAGGAAACAATATTCTGAATCGTACTGAGGGAGAGTACACCGAAGAATGTTCCAATGATGTTTCCGACACCGCCGGTCAGGAGTGTTCCACCAATAATGGATGATGCAATCGCGTTCATTTCCATCCCGCTTGCATGTGTTGCCGCACCGGAACCGACATGCAGGAAATATACATAGCCTGCAATACCGGCGAGCAACCCACTCAGCAGATGCGCAAGAAAACGTGTCTTTTTAACGTTAATTCCAAGCATAAGAGCACTCTGGCGGTTACCTCCAACCGCATAAAACGAACGGCCAAGCTTCGTCCAACGAAGCATGACAAACATAATCACAACGATCAGGATTGCCACAATCACACCGATTTCCACATATGCATTCACATATTTGCCAATACGGTTGACAGATCCCATTCCCGGAACAATTACACGGGTATCTTTCAATTTCACAAATGCCTCATTTTGTACATTGAACGGATCTGTATGTACGATAGAAGTCATACCTCTTGCAAAGAACATACCTGCAAGTGTTACGATAAATGGCTGAATATCCAGATACGCTACCAAAAATCCCTGTACCAGCCCAAATCCAAGACCAATGGCAAGTGCAATCAGGAGAGATACAAACACATTTCCGCCCTTGAAATCCAGATATACCGCGCAGCACATACTTACAAGTGCAACGACACCGCCGACTGAAATATCAATGCTTCCGGTAATCATAACCAGACTAAGTCCGCATGCTGTAATGATCAATGCGCCATTGGCGTTTAAAATATTAAAAAATGTCTGTGGTTTTAAAAATCCGCCGCCCTCAAAAATCATCGCGCCGATATACATCAGGAAAAATACAACGATGGTGATTGTCAAAAGCAGGTTGGCATCGGAAAGTGATACCTTTTTTAAGGATTTTGATTTCATATTAGCCTACCTCCTTTGCATTTCTTACTTTCATCTTCTGTGAAAAAGATGCAAATTTTTCCCGTACCACCGGAGCACTGATGACAACTAGGATAATAACAACAATTGCCTTATAAGCAGAGATTGCTTCGGATTTTACGTTGAACTTATACAGTGTTGTAGTTAAAAACTGAATGACATATGCACCCAGAATAGATGCCGGCAGATTAAATTTGCCACCGCTTAATGAATTTCCTCCAAGTGCTACTGCAAGGATCGCATCCATCTCAATATCTTTTGCAATAACAGAATAGTTAATTGTGGAAATACGACTTACTTTGATCAGTGCTGCCACTGCCACACAAAGTCCTAAAATAACAAAGCTCAAAAACTTGATAAATGCCGGATTTAATCCGTTTAATCGTGAAGAACTCTCATTAATACCGACTGCCTGCGTATACAAACCAAGGCTTGTAAATTTCATAACCAGTCCCATAACGATCATACATGCTACCGCAATAAAAAACGGAGTCGGAATTGGAATTCCCGGAATAAAACCACCAAAGTATCCAAACGACGGATCGCTGATTACCGGAAGTTCGTTATTGTTGATCCATGCTGCAATGGAACGCCCTGCAGTATAAAGAATCAGGGTTGCTACCATCGGCTGAATCTTAAATCCGGCAACAAGAATACCATTAAATGCACCAAAGAGCATAGCTACCACGCAGCTTACGAGAAAGGCTACAATGATTGGAGCCTGCAGATGATCCGGACGGGAATTTGTGCCGCAAAGTACACGAAGGATAACCGAACCGGCAATCGCGATACCTGCACCAACAGAAATATCCTGTCCTCCGGAAGCTGCTGTAACTAACGTCATACCGATTGCCAGAATGGCAAGTTCTGAGCCGTAGTCCAAAATTGTGATCAGATAACCGGATAATACATGATTTCCGGCGCTGTTTACGTCCAGTGTTATTTTATAGAACGATGGATCGGCGATCAGATTAAATACCGCCAGCAGCACCAGGGCCACGATCGGAATCAGAATCTGCTTTCCGCTGAACATATCCATAAAGTTCTTTTTTTGTAATGTTCTTGTTTTAGCCATTCTTTTTTTCACCTCCGGCAATGGTATCCATAATCTTGCTCTGCGTTAAGTCTTCACCTGAGATTTCGCCTACTTTCCTGCGATCGCGCATAACGATCAGACGGGAGCAGGTACGCAGCATTTCATCTGTTTCCGAAGAAATAAAGGTCACACTCATACCCTCGGATGCAAGCTTTAACACCAGCTTTTGAATTTCAATTTTTGTTCCGATATCAATGCCTCGCGTTGGCTCATCCAGGATCAGATATTCCGGATGTGTCAGAAGCCAGCGGGCAAGAATTACTTTCTGCTGATTTCCACCGGAGAGAGATTTAATCGGTGTATCCGCCGATGCCGTCTTGATTTCCAGCAGCTTGATATATTCGTCCGCAAATTTGTTTGCCTGCGCTTTGCTGAACGGACGGAAGAAACCGCGCAGCACCTGTGCTGCAAGAATGATATTATCGCGGACGGAGAGGTCTCCAACGATACCATCCACCTTTCGGTCTTCCGGCAGATAAGCAATTCCGTTTTTCATAGCATCTATAGGTTTTGTAATTTTGATTTCTTTTCCGTTCTTTTTGATCTTTCCACCAATGATACGGTCCGCACCAAAAATTGCACGCACACACTCACTTCGTCCAGATCCCAGCAGACCGGTAAATCCATTGACTTCTCCTTTTCTTATATAGAAATCAAATGGTTTGATGCCTGCGTTACTCTGTAACTGTTCCACTTCAAATACCGGTGGAACATTTTCATCCGCATGATATACCTGCGTCTCATCTTTGATCTGCGCCTCATCGTCCAGCTCTTTGCCCAGCATCTTTGCTACAAGCTGCACACGTGGAAGTTTTTCAATCTCGTATTCTCCCACCAGTTTGCCGTCCCGCAGCACGGTGATACGGTCACATACCTCATATACCTGATCCAGAAAGTGTGTAACAAAGATGATTCCTACACCTCTGGCTCTTAAGTCTTTCATTAACCCAAACAGCTTCTGCACTTCTTTATCGTCAAGAGAAGACGTCGGCTCGTCAAGGATAAGCACCTTACAATCCATGTCTACAGCCCTGGCAATGGCTACCATCTGCTGGATTGCAATGGAACAGTTTGCCAGCTGCTGTGTTGCTTTTGCCGGAATATCGAGTGATTGCAGAATTCTGTCTGCATCGGCGTTCATTTTTTTCCAGTTCTGCATTCTTCCTTTTGTTCGTCCGATAAACATGTTTTCTGCTACCGACAGATTCGGGCAAAGCGTAATTTCCTGATACACGGTACTGATTCCAAGATTCTGTGCATCCTGCGGCGAATGAATTGCCACTGCTTTGTCGTTTCCTTTGAGGAAAATTTCTCCCTCATCTTTTTCATATACGCCGGTCAGCACCTTAATCAATGTAGATTTTCCCGCGCCGTTTTCACCCATCAGCGCGTGAATTTCTCCTTCACGCAGGGAGAAATCAACCGCCTGCAATGCCTTTACCCCTGTAAAGTTTTTGTGGATATTTTTCATTTGTAATACAACATTTTCTTTCACCAGCTTATTCACCCCTTGCTTTTTTGGTTAGAAAACGCGGCGCTGCGTTTTCCTCATACGCGGCGCCGCGCCAAATGCTTCCTGTTTTGTTTAGATACCGTATTTATTTACATCATCCTCTGTGATGGTTGTTGCATCAAAACCTTTCTCATCCATGATGATGGTCTTCTCTGTGATTTCCTCATTGTTCTGTAATTTCTGGATAACATCGGCAATGTAAGAAGCCTGGAATGGATTACACTGTCCATCATAGTTCCAGTTCTGATCTAACAGTTCCTGTAATGCCCACTTGTTGCAGTCAAATCCCATAACGACAACGTCTTTGCCAACACCGTGAGAAATATTTGCTTTGTCAAGAGCGGCAACAGCACCCTTTGCCATATCATCGTTCTCTGCATAGATAACGTTGAATTTCTCTCCACTGTCGATAACGGACTGTACGATCTGCTGTGCTTTTTCTGCATTCCACTCTGCAGTCTGCTCATTTACAATGTTCCATCCTTCAGCTGCTGCTGTATCTGTTAATGCTCCGGATCTTCCTTTCTGTGCTGCAGATCCCATAACACCCTGAATGTGAATGATGTTATACTCATCAAGATTCTGTGCCTTTAACCAGTCACATGCAGTCTGTCCTTCTTTATCCATATCAGATACGATTGATGCTGCATACAGGCTTTCATCTGCATCGATAACACGGTCAAAAAGAATTACCTGTGTTCCTGCATCCTGTGCATCCTTTAATACGGAATCCCATCCGGATGTGTCTGCTGCGGAAAGAAGTAAGTAATCCACACCATCCTGAATGAATTTCTGTGCTGCTGTAATCTGTTCATCGTTCTTTAAGCTGTATGCAAATGATGCATCGTAACCGTTTTCTTTTGTAAACATGTTCTTCATGTCTTTATCGTTTGCGGTACGATATCCGGACTCGTTTGGATCATTGTTAATGATTCCGACCTTAATCAGATCTCCGCTCGAACCACTGCCGGCTGCTGATGTATCTCCGGCTCCGTCCTTTGTATCGGTAGCCCCGCAGGCTGCCAGTCCAAGTACCATCATTGTTGCTGTCAACATTGCTAAGATTCTTTTTTTCATACCCTTTTACCTCCCAATATGAAATCTTTTGTTTGCTTGTGCATTTACTATACCATTCGTATTTTTCTGTTTCAATCCGATTTATGCCTGTTTTAAACGGTTTGTAATATGTTTACAATACATATTTTATATGATATCATCTAAAAAGAATACAAATTTATTTTTATGTGGAAAGATCTTTGATTTGAGGTGGAAAATCTTTTGATTTATGGTATTTTCTGTAATTTCTGATGAGATTCTGTCTGAAATCTTATTGGTGAAAACGATAAATTTCTCTGGAAAAGTGGATTGTTTTTGAAAAAGGTAAAATTTTCTTTGATAAAAAAAATAATTACACGCCTGTTTCCATCAAAGAAAGGAAAAATTTTATGGCAATCAAATATAAATGGCTGGCAGGACGTCTGCGCGAACAATTACCGGATTATACAGCCAATGGAATTCACCGGCTTCCAACCGAAGCTGCCATCAGCCAGCGCTATAAAGTGAGCCGCCAGACCGTGCGGCAGGCACTGTCCGTTCTGGAACAGGAGGGATTAATCGAAAAAAGGCAGGGAAGCGGGTCCTATATCACGGGACGCAGCCGCGGAGAGGACCGGATCGACCTTCTGCTCTCCAGTGACTCTGCTTATTTGTATCCGATGCTTTTGCATGACATCAAAAAAACACTTGCAGCACAGGGCTTTTCCACGACTGTACACATCACGGAAAACACCTTTTCCACAGAACATACTCTTTTACAGAAGATTCTCCACCAGCCGCCACGCGCCCTGCTTGTGGAAGGTGTAAAAACCGCGCGCACGAACCCGAATCTGGATCTGTACCGTAAACTGCAGAAAAAGAAATGCCCTGTTCTCTTTTTACAGGAATCCTATCCGGAACTGACCAATTGTCCATGCGTCACCATGGATGACTTTGGCGGTGGCATTTTGCTCACCCGGCATCTGCTCGCCACCGGCCATACCCGCATCGGTGCGATCTTTCCTGCGGATATGCGTTCCGGACTTTTGCGCTGCCAGGGGATGCTGCATGCCCTGCGGGACACAGATGCACTTCCGGAAGATTCCCTGATATGCTGGTATTTTTCCGATGATCCGGACTATGGCATACAAAAAGCGATGCAGAAACTCATTTCTTCCTGCACCGCTATTGTCTGTTATAATGATACCATTGCCTATGCACTTTGCCGTGCTGTCTCAGACCTGCCACAGCCACCGGAGATTACGGTTGCCTCCTTTGACCACAGCTACCTGTGCCACTTTGGACACACAGAGTTTCTCTCCCTGACCCCGGCCGAAGCGCCTGGCAGCCGCGCCGCCGGGGTTCTCCTCCACCAGCTGCAGGGGATTTTAGTCTCTTCCACAGAAATTTCCTGGAAACTTTAAATACCGCTGCGGTATTCACGCGGACTGCACCCCTGCGTCTTTTTAAATACAAAACTGAAATAATGAGGATCTTTGTACCCCACCTGTGCGGCAATTTCCGATGTCGGAAGTTCCGTACTTTTCAGTAGCTTTTTTGCCTTTTCCATACGTTTTTCCGAAATATATTCGGTAAATGTCTTCTGCATATTCTGACTGAAGACAGAACTTAAATAATTAGCGCCCACCTGTACCTCGCACGCAACGGTACCCAGCGATAAATTCTCACTCGTGTAATGCTCATCAATATAAGCAAGTGCTTTTTTTAACGTTTTACTGCTCAGATTGGTGTTCTGTTCATCACGCAGATCGATTGCCGTCTGTAAAATACTCAGGAAATATTCAAATACCTCGTCCTGCTGCACATGCACATTGGTTCCGTATTTGCCGATATGCGCCAGAAATTCTTCTTTTGTCACACCGTTTCGCTCCATAAACGCAATCGCCGTAAACCGGATATTAAGCACAACATAGTCACGGAATATCACGGAATGTATTACCTCGGATATGCTCTGCAGATAAGACTCTACAAAGTTGTATACTTCTTTGCTGCTTCCTTTTGCCAGAAATTCCGAGATAATTTCCGGTGACATTTTTGTTGCATCTACTTCCGCAATCTGCGTGTCATCCTGCGCCGGCAGATAACTTTTTAATGTCTCTTCCGAAAGTACATGCATTTGCGGATACAAAAAACGATATGCACCATAATGATTTACACGATCATAACACTCTTTCAGCATCGACAGCCGTTCCACAGGTGTTCCCACAACAACATACCAGTCTGCATTGGCGTTTTGTGACTCGCAGTTCATCTGGATCTGTGCAATCGCCCGCTGTGTATAATCTTCCATTTCCTCCGCATCGCATTTGACTAAAACCCCATAACAGTTGACGTTCCAGCGAAACAGGATATATTGCGGAAAACGCAGAAAATACTGCAGAATTTCTTCCTGCAGGTGCACAAAAGTATTCATCTCCCGCTCGGAACCATTCTCTTTTTCCTGCTGCACGTACAAAAACAGCAGATTGTAACACGATGCTGACAGATCCAGCGACCATTTGGCAGCTTCATCATAAATTTCTGTTACACAAAGCTCGCCTTCTAACACCTGCTCAAAGAAATGCCTTATGGAAAACTGCTCATATTCGTGCATTTCGTTTGCCAGTTTGCTCTGAAAATCTTCCTGCTCCTGCTCTGCCTCGATTTTTTCTTTTAATTCCTGCAGCACCTTGCGCAGACTCATTCTCGTAACCGGTTTCAGAATATACTGATCCACGCCAATGGAAATTGCTTCTCTCGCATATTCAAAATCATCATAACCGCTGATAATGAGTATCTTTGTCTTCGGGAATTCCTCCCGCACAATCCGGCTGAGTGACAGCCCGTCCATAAACGGCATCTTAATATCGGTAATCAGTACATCCGGACGTGTCTTTCGAATCAGCGGCAGTGCAACTTCACCGTCTGCTGCCTCCCCGACAAACCGATACCCATACTGTTCCCAGGGAATCCGGTCCCGCAGCCCCTCACGGATAACGGTCTCATCTTCCACCAAAAATACTTTTAACATTTGTTTTATCCCCTTTAATACACTCTGTCTCCCAAAACAGAAAGCACATTTTTTTGTGTATACACTTTTTCTTCTACATAATTAATTTTGTCTACCGGCTCACCGTCTCCCAGCCGGTTGATAATTTCCTGTATGTATGTTCCCTGCAACGGATTACATTCAATATCCACATTGATCACGCCGGACTTTACTTTTTCAAGTGCACTCCTCGTTCCGTCAAAAGAAATCAGCGTAATATCGCCTCCCGTCCCGGTCGTCTTTCCGGCCGCACGAATTGCCTCGATTGCACCAAACGTCATATCATCATTCTGCGATACAACCACATCAATATCTTTATATTTCTGCAGATATTTTTCCATCACTTCTCTGCCTTTTGCCGTGGTAAAATCAGCATCGTCGGAATCCAGAATTTCCCAGTTCGGATGCGTCTTTGCAATCTCTGCAAACCCTTTTGTGCGCCCTAACGTTGCAGATGCATTAGAAGTCCCCCGCAGTACCACGATATGTACCGTTTCCTTTTGATCAAATTTCTTCCCCTTCAGGTCTTCCTCCAGCCAGCGCGCGGCATTTCTTCCTTCTTCCGTAAAATCGGAACCGACCCACGCCGTATACAGCGATGGATCACAGCTGACATTCCGATCCATGACAATCACCGGAATATCAGCCTCTTTTGCTTCCTGCAGCACGGTTTCCCAGCCATCCTCCACAATGGGTGAAAAGACAATATAATCCACACGCTGCGAAATATAACTGCGAATTGCTTTAATCTGGTTTTCCTGTTTTTGCCTGGCATTGTTAAACAGTAAAAAATAACCGTTTTCTTTGCACAGTGCCTGTTGGATGGATGCCGAATTTGCGGTACGCCACATGGACTCGCTGCCAAGCTGTGACACCCCTACCACAATTTGATTCTGACTGGGAATCTCCTGCTCTGCCGTACTTTGAATATCTATCATTTTTCCACAACCTGCCAGAAAAAGCACCAGCATCAAACACCCGATGACCGGTATCCATCTGCCTTTCTTTTTCATGTTATCGCCTCCCCTGTTACGTTGTGCACCGCCGGAATCACGATCGTCACCTGCGTCCCTTCCCCCGGTCTGGATGCAATCTTTACCCCATATTCCGCGCCAAAATACATGTGCAGGCGTTCATTGACGTTTGCGAGTCCAAAGCCACGATCCGTCTGTTTGCATGGCTTTTCAATCTCTTTTTGCAAATCCTGCAGATCGGCTTCCTCCATCCCCACGCCGTCATCTGTCACCGTCAATATCAGCAGATCCTGTTTCTTTTCTCCACGGATACAGATCTGTCCTTTGGAGCGCTTGCATTTGATCCCATGATACAGTGCATTTTCTACGATTGGCTGCAATGTCATTTTAGGAATCTGATAGCCATAGAGCTCCGGATCTATTAAAATATGATATTCCATAATATCATGATAACGGGTCTCCTGAATCTGCAAATAACTCCTGACATGCTGTTCCTCCATGCGGATACTGATAAATTCCTGACCATGACTGAGTACAAGTCTGAAAAAATCAGACAGGGTAACAACCATTTCCGTTGCCTGTTCTGTCTCGTTACACTCAATCAGCCACACAATCGTATCCAGTGTGTTGTATAAAAAATGGGGATTAATCTGCTCCTGCAGCAGACGTAAATCTGCCTTCCGCATTTTCTGTTCATCCTCACGCACCTTATTCACCAGAATCTGTATATTTTCCGCCATATCGTTAAATCCGTGTGCAAGCACCGCCACTTCATCGTGCGATTTTACGTGTGTCCGCACAGCAAAATTTCCCTCCGAAATCTCTCCGGTCGCATTGTAAAGCTGTCTCAGCGGGCGTAATATTCCGGACGTAACAAAAAAACCTGCGCCCCCGACAACAATCCCCAGTGCCGCAAGAACTACAGCAAACACAATAACAAATGTGTGGATCTGCTGGTTTAAGGTGTTTGTCACAGCCTCCATGTAATTTGTCTGATAATAAATATAGTACTGAATGTCCTCCTGAATCAGTTCTGTCAGGATATAGATATTGTCATCCAGCTGCCGGATGTTCTCATCGTAGCGATCACCCTTTTTGACATTTTCTGCAATATCATCCACACGGTTTTTGAGTGTATCTACATTGCGCAGCAGACTATCCAGCCACATACGGCTTTCATAATCACTCGTCACATCCCGCAAACCGGTACAGCTCTTCTTCAGGTTCCGGATAAGCACATACGGGTCTTTAAGCGTCTCATCATTTGCAATATTGTCCATCGAAACATATCCCACAACGACTTTGTAAAGACTTTCATCCATCTGTTCTTTGAATTGAATATTGTAGGTGTTTGCAATGGTAAGACGATCCACAATCTCATGATATGTCTGGTTGTAATTAGCTATGGAAATTAACAGATATACTGCAATCAGCAGAAATGGCAACATTGATACAGACAGCAATAACAGCAGCTTGCTCCGAATGGAAAACGCTACCTTCTTCGTTCTTCTTTTCTTTTTCATACCCCACCTTTATTTTGATATACCTCTCCCTGTCTCCTTGTTGATTATATACCCAATTATGCAAAAGGTCAAAACCCGTCTGCCTGGCTATTGACTTTTGTTTTTGCCCGGGATTATAATCGTGTTTGCCAGTAAACAGGATAAAAAGAAGGTTTTATAACTATGAAAATAAAGCAGAAAAATACAATTGATATGACCCACGGAACACTGTGGAATAAATTACTGATTTTTGCTCTGCCTCTGGCTGCCAGCAGCATCTTACAGCAATTATTTAATTCTGTGGATACCGCAGTGGTCGGCCGTTTTGCAAGCAGCCGTGCATTGGCGGCCGTGGGAAGCAACAGTTCGCTCATCGCACTGATGATTAATCTGTTCATCGGAATTTCACTCGGTTCCAACGTAATTATTTCCCGCTACATCGGACAGAAAGCCGAAGAACATGTAAAAGGGGCAATTCACACCGCCATCGTTGTCGCTTTATGCAGCGGCATTTTCGTGCTTGTACTGGGGCAGTTCATTGCCAGACCGGTACTGACACTGATGGGAACTCCAAAAGATGTTATCGATCTGGCAGTTTTATATCTGCGGATCTATTTTCTCGGCATGCCATTTATCATGCTTTATGATTTCAGTTCCTCAATCCTGCGCAGCATCGGTGACAGCCGTCGCCCACTGTATGCCCTGATTGCCGCCGGAATCATCAATACCGGACTGAACCTGATTCTTGTCATTGTATTTCATCTGGGAGTATCCGGTGTCGCAATTGCCACCGTTGTTTCTAATATTGTAAGTTCCGGTATTCTGTTTTATATTTTACTGCATGAACAGGAACCAATCCGTGTCAGACTCTGTGGCTTGTCTATTGACTGGGGCGAACTGAAAAAAATCCTGATCATTGGCGTTCCTGCCGGCCTGCAGGGCATGGTCTTTTCCCTTGCCAACGTCTGCATCCAAAGCATGATTAACAGTTTTGGATCAAACGCTATCGCAGGATCTGCAGCTGCACTGAACTTTGAATTTTTTGCGTATTTTATGGTAAACGCATTTGCCCAGACTACCGTTACTTTTACGAGCCAGAATTACGGTGCCGGGGATTTTCAGCGGTGCAAAAAAGTATACCGTCTCTGCATGATTTTTTCCGTGATATTCTGTGGTCTGTTATCCGGTGTTTTTGTACTCGGCCGGGACTTTTTCCTTCGCCTGTACACAACCGATCCGAATGTCCTGACTTTTGCCGTACAACGCCTTCTGATCGTCACCACACTGGAACTTCTGACCTCCACTTACGAGATCAGCGGCGGTGCCATGCGTGGCTTTGGCCATTCCCTGACACCGGCTCTGATCACCGTGGTCGGCTCCTGCGTGCTGCGCCTCATCTGGATCAACACCGTCTGCCGTGCCGTACATGAATTCTGGGTTGTTATGATTATCTATCCGATCTCCTGGGTACTGACCGGTACGGCTATGATCACGGCATATCTGCTTCTGCGGCGGAAACTGATGCGTTAAGCATCGGAACGGGCAAATGCATTCTTCATCTGTCCGCACAGTTCAAACAGAACTTTATCGAGTGTATCGGCAGCTTCTTTTTTTACCATATCTGCCACCGCATTGTTTGCTTCTGTCTTAAGTGCCATGCGCTTTCCTGCGTCGGTTTCTTTTTCCAGCAGTTTATCATAATGATTGATAATCTCATGTCCTTTAGACAGCACTTTCTCCTGATACCGCTCGACATGGAACACCGATTTCTTATAAGAGGCATCTGCCATCGCACCAATCATCCGGCTTACCCAGTAAAAATTATCTGTAGAAACTTCTGCTGTCGTATTGGCCACATATTCCGGAGTTTTCTCCACCTGTGCATAAAACGGCACCATGGCATTAAAGGCATTGGAACCATACGCAACCCATTCCAGTACATTGGCATCCTCTCCATGCTCCGGGCGGATATGTACCAGACCAACAAAATCATTGCGGTTGATACCGATGGAACGATACATGCCACGCTGCCCCGGATCTCCATACGCTCCATATGGATCGTAAGGCGTTCCCTGATAATGCGAGGAAAGCACATATTTCACATCTTCCACCGTAATCTTGCGCTCCGGTACCAGTGTCCATGGCAGATCATCGGACTCCGGTGTAAAATCCGCATCCGGTCCATCCCAGTTGTATGTGTGTGGATTCAGGCAGCGCAGCATATACCACGCACGCGGTGTATTGTACACATGATCTGCATCGTCATGGCTGCCAAAAGCTTCGCGCGGATTTAAAGTGCCATCCATGGATAGATTCAGGTGATGGTTCGCAATAAACTCCCGCATATCTGCAGAACACATATGATTTTCCTGCATGGTAAATGCATCATCCAGATCAAATGCATCAATTCCAAGCTGATTTGGCATAACCACATACGCATCATCCGGCACACGGCGTGCAATCCAGTGATGTCCGCCAATGGTCTCCATCCACCAGATTTCATTCTGATCGGAAAAGGCAATTCCATTCATTTCATAAGTGCCATATGTTTCCAGAAGTTCTCCCAGCCGCTGAACACCCTCTCTTGCATTGTGGATATAAGGAAGTACTAACGATACAATATCTTCCTCTCCAATGCCGTTTTCCACCAGCGGATCTGCACCGAGTACACGTGGATTGGATGTGATTGTCTCGGTTGCCGTCATTCCGGTCCGTGCTTCATTGACTCCGCATGCACCCCAGATTCCTTTCCCTTCCACTGCATTTGGCATAGCCGTATAGCGAAGCGGATTTTCTGGAAGCGGAATTTCTACAGAAGAAAGTACCGCTTTGTATACACGTGGCTGCTCCTTTGGCTGCACCACAATCATTTTCTTTGGCGTAAAGTGATCATTTCCACCCGCATCATCATTTCTCGCAATCATGGTTGAACCATCATAGGTTGCATTTTTTCCTACTAATATCGTTGTACAAGGCATATTTTTTATCTCCTTTTTTCGTTATCGCAATCCGGCGTTTGTCCTTCTACCTTAATTTTTGTGTCCGGGCATCGCTTCGACCGTAATGTCTTCCTTTCGTTTCACCTCAAATACCGGAATCCAAGCGGTCTCCGTAACCGGGGCATAATGCAGATTTCCGGTTGTCAGACGGTTCTGCTTCTCTGGTTTCAATTTTCCCATAAGAAAAAATGAAATCGCCCCACTCACTTCGCTTTGGGAACCGTCCGGATTCTTTTTATAAATTCTTTCTGCCGGGGAATCGTCCTCGAGAGAAACGGCCGGATCATCGGGTGTCAGTTTGTAGCGCATGCTCTGCGCAAAACGTGGGTAACACATATCATTGTCCGGCATCCGTTCTGCCGGTATTTCTTCCTCTGCTATTTCCAGCACATCCAGCCGGTAGGTCTGCCCTGTGACCGGATGTGAAAAACGGATCTGATCGCCTGTGCGAAGAATAAAACTTTCTTCTCCATAGATTCTTTTTTCTTCTGCCTGCAATGTCAGCACAAGGTTTTGTATCTTACTGGCAGCTACCGGCTGCTTCCACATAAAATGAAAACGCCCGATCCACCAGAGGTATGCAGGATCTAAACCATAATGCTGCCTGCAGGCTTCTGCCTCCGGATCCTGTTCCCATTCCAGCTTTTCCAGAATGTCTGACGGATACCAGGCCATCCCCATGGTTCCGTCGCTTTGCAGTTCCTCCCCATTACAGGTAAGCAACACTGCCGGGCATTCACCAAGTGGGGATTCTTCCTCAATCTGTGACAGCTGCCGGTCCGTAAGCCGGTCTTCGTCCGCCTCTTTCCATTTCTCATAAAACGCAAGGTACTGTTTTGATGCCACCTGCTTTGCCAGTTCCAGTACCAGCCCCTGTGGACAGGCAAAAACCGACAATGCTTTCCATCGTTCACTCTGGGAATTTTTATTTTCCCACACAATATCCTTTTGCAAAGGAATCTCTGCACCAGGTTCTTCTTGGGCCAGTTCTTCATAATTTTCATAATAAACGCGATACTCTTCTCTCATGGCAGTTCCGCCCTATCTGATATAGAATACGCGGTTTTCTTTTCTTGGAATAACATCCGGATAATCCCCGTCCACATAGCCGAGCGCACAGTGTCCGATTCCCTCATATTCATCCTCAATCCCAAGGGATGCAAGCAGTTCCCTGCCCCAGCTGCTTTCAAATTCCTCTTTCGCGCGGTGAATCCAGCAGCTGCCGATTCCCAGATCATGGGCTGCAAGCATGAGGTTTCCCATCACAAGACTGCCGTCATAGACATGTGTCGGCCAGTCTTTTTTTCCTAAAACGATGAGCATTGCTGGTGCGCCGTAAAACGGATCACCCTCACTTCCCATGATTTCTGCATTTTTCTTTGCGATTTCATCGCGCTTCTCTTTGTTTGTCACCTGAATGATGATGACATTCTGTGCGCCTCTGCCGTTTGCCGCATAGGTTCCCGCTTCAATGATCTGGTCTAAAATTTCCTGCGGGATGGCATCCGGTTTGAATTTTCGGATGCTTCTTCTGGTTTTCATTTCTTCTAATACGTTGCTCATTTTGGTTTCCTCCTGTCAGTCTTCTTTTGTTAATTGCTCAATCACACACGTATGTGTTTTTGTCTCTCTGTTGTAGTTGATTCCGGCAAGGAGCAGATTTCCCCGATACTCCTTTAAGGCATCTGTATAGTGCCGGTCTTTGATCTGCGCAATGGCTCCCTGTGCGGATTTTTCCCATTTCAGTTCAATCACAACCGCCGGTTTGTCTGCATGCATTTTTCTTGGAATAAAACACAGATCCGCGAACCCTTTTCCGGTCGGAAATTCCCTTATGATCGTGTAGTATTCCCGTGCAAAATAAAACGCCAGATTGATCGTACATGCCAGCGAATTTTCATTGTTGTACTGCAAAATGGAAATCTCACGATGCGCTTTATCAATGCCTGCTGCCACTGCCTCTTCGTCCTGCATCCATAACGCTTCCAGCAGATTTTTCGACGCTTCGACAGAATCAATCACCTCATGCCAGTCCATGGTACTGATTGCATTTACATATTCCTGTGACACTTCTTTGTTTGGAATCGACACCGTTTTGTCCATCCAGTGATAACTCAGATAACCCAGATGAACCAGGAGTGTCAGAACATCATCCCGGTTCTGGAATGTTGTCATATCATTGGAAAATGTCCCTGTATTGATTTCCACACGATCCCCGGCAAGCATCCGCACAATGGCATCTTTTAACCCGTCAAAATTCATCTGGATATAAATTTTTAATGCCTCATATGTTTCGGTCTGATTCCAGTAATTATCATACAGACCGCTTAACATTGCATCGACCACTGATTTCGGGCTGTACATGGAATAGATTTTGGGATTTTCTCCGTCCATTGCGACAAGTTCATAGCCATCATACCACGCCTGCGCTTCTTCAAAATTGCGCTTGTATGTTGCGCACAATGCGTGCACTTCCTCTTCGGTAAAACCGAAAAACTCCGCCATCTCGCGTGGATTGGTCATGGAATATTCCGTAAACATGTTGAGTGCCGAATGCGAACCGTATTTTTTTATCGGTAAAATTCCGGTCATGTAGGCAAGTGCCACATATTCCTGATCTTTCATCCATACCCGCAGGAAATCCAGATATTTTTTTTGCGCCTCTTTATCCTGCTTGTACTCGCGGAACAGACAGTCCCATTCGTCGATCAGTATGATAAACGGGCACTTCGTATGTGCATATACGTCTTTCATCGCAAACACCAGACTGTCTTCTCCATCCATGACATAATCAGGATATCCTCTTTTCAGATCTGCAATCATGCGTTTTTGAAAAACCGCAAGCATTTCATCCATACTGTGCGTCATGCTTAAAAATTCCTGCATATTCACTTTCAGCACATCATATTGATTCCGGTATTTCTGATAAGTCTCTGCCTTTGCAATCTGCAGAGTATCAAACAACCGCGCCGTATCGACGCTCTGATCGTAATATGCTGCCAGCATATCCGTTGCCATAGATTTTCCAAATCGCCGCGGACGGCTGACACAAATATATTTCTGCCGTGTGTCAACAACCGCATTAACTTTTTCGATTAACCCAGTTTTATCTACATAAATTGCGGAATTTAAGCTCTCCTCAAAGCCTTTGCAGCCCGGATTCAGATAACTTCCCATGCCTGACACCTCCGTAATGTCATTCGTAACCATCCACCGCTTTACCAACGAACCGTCACGACCAGATTCCTGTCTCTAGCATACCACAAACATTCTGTCTTTGCACTTATATTCCTTCTGATATTCTATTCATAATTTTACAAATACTTACTGTTCATTGATGTTTTCTGTCCATAATACTTTTTCATATTTTATGAATATGGATTCTATGAAAAACCGGGACATATGGAAAAAATTTGTATATTATGTCCTGCTTTTCCTGTCAGCTGGGACATATGCGGAAAAAGTTCTTATTATGTCCTGCTTTTCTTGTCAGCTGGGACATATGCGAAAAAAGCTCTTATTATGTCCCATACAAATGTCATAACAGGACATTTGTAGCATCTTCTCGTCCATATGTCCCGTTAGACTTTTACAGAAGGACTTTTTTATTATCTTTTTGTCTATATGTCCCATACAGATATCACAGCAGGATATTTTAGGCGCCTTTTCATCCATATATCCCATTTGTCTTACACAAAGGGATTTGCCCTTTTTTCTTTATATGTCCTATTTTGTTCTTCTGGCAGACTTTTTGCATAGAGGAGCTATAACTACAAATATTGATAAACTTAACAGGCGGCAGAAATCATCTGCCGCCTGCTATATAACGTATGCTGTTACACTTATAAAATTGCTGTTTCCAAAAAATGCTGAATGTCCTGAAATGAAGAAAAAACAGCAGTCGCCTCTCCAGTATCCTGTTTTATTCCTGAGCCAGTATAACCAATCACATCAATTCCTGCCTGTATTGCCGCATGAATACCGGTTGAGGAATCCTCAATTGCAACAACCTCATCTTTTTCAGCCTGCAATAACTGTATCGCCTTTAAGTATCCATCCGGATAGGGCTTTCTTTTTTCACACATATCCCCACATACAATAACTGAAAAATAATCTGTCATTTTGATCCGGTTTAAAGCCGTAATAATATACTTCGCGCTCGTTGATGTTACCAATCCGGCTTTCAGATTCCGTTCCTTCATCCATTGAAATAATTCCTGTAATCCCGGCATGGGACAGATGGCATCATTTTCATAGGTATTTCCCATCTCTTTTCTTCTTTTCTGGTACATTTCCCATGAAACACTTTCTTTCGACCGGCTCAAATAATGCAATATTTTTTCACGGCTGTTAACTCCAATAAATCCTTTTAACTCTTCGTGATCCATATATACACCAAACGATTTGAGAGTTTTCTGCAGATAATGTGCATTTTGAGGTTCCGTGTTTACAATAACACCATCAAAATCAAAAAGAATATATTGTTTCTTCATATAAATCTATCCTTTAGTTATGCCAGCAGCCGTGATGCTTTTTCCTGAATCCATGCTATTTCTTCTTCCGAAAGATCACAAAAATCACTGTTTTCCATAGAGCAATTGGAATCTTGTACATATACTATTTTTGTATCTTTCTGGGTGATTGAATAAAACCAGCATTCTGCCGGAACATTATATACTTTTCCCTGCTCCATCAATGTCAGATCAATAGAAAAACCATTTTCCTTTTTTTCTGCGGTAATCAGAATCGCTTTACCATGTACAAGAATAAACTGCTCATCGGTCGAATGATGGATCTCCAAGTGTTTAATCCCATTAATATCATTGTCCGGTTTCCAGTTTTTAATACATACAAGCCACTTTGGATTTTTATAGACACATAAAATTCCCTCTTCGTTATTTTCATACATATCTGGTTTCATACTTATACCTCCCTAAATTTCTGTTCTTCCTGTAATTGGTACTCCATATCCAAATGCCCCTTCTTTTGCGCACATCTTTGCGGCAAACTCCGATGCCTTTTTCATTGCATTTTGAATTTTTACATACATCTGTTCATCTGAACCATCTAAAATCTTATGTTGTGGGGAATTTTTTAACATATCACTTAGGAATGCCGCAAAATAAGAATCTCCCGCTCCCATAGTATCTATAACATCCTCTGCCAATACTGCTTTTGTATATAAAAATTTATCTTTATATAATACATAAGAGCCTTCTTCTCCGACAGTTCCAAGAACAACAGAAACACCATATTTCTGTGCCTTTTTCATTTCTCTCTCCCGTTCATCTTCTGACAAATGTGCACATGACATAATTGCAACAGTTACATACGGACATACATCCCTCAAATACTCATCTGTCCAGCGCATTGAAAAATCATAGGCAATCGGAACCTTTGTCTGATACAATTTTGAAAGATCCTGTTCAATATAGCTGTTAAGATTTGTGTAAATCAAATCATATTGCTGAATATAATCCATATCTTCTTCGTTGAAATCAAATGCATGATCTTTTGCAATTCCACCTTTATTTGAGCCAAGAAAAACACGGTCTGTTTCTTTCAGTGTTACCAAAGCGAAACCGTTTTCTCCCTGAAAATGCCGGCAATGCGTATCATCAATCTCTAATTTTTTTAATGTCTCCTGCACACATTCAGCAACTTCATCATTACCGTATTTTCCAAGATATGCCGAATTGACACCATTCCATTTTGCATATACGCATGTATTGACACATTGTCCTCCCGGATACATTTTCCCACGAGATAAATATTTATCACATACATTATCTCCAATCGCTATAATTTTTGGTTCTTTCATAGATTTTCTCCTTATGTTTTAAAATACTACTGCTCCTATCAAAATTGCTGACACTACTGAAACTACAGTACATACAAGGCCAGGAAGCATATAGCTGTGATTTAACACATATTTTCCAATTTTTGTTGTTCCCGCGGTATCAAACGCAATTGCTGCAACGCACTGACCGGAAGCAGGAATAAAATAATTTGATGAACATGCAATCCAGCCAGCAACAATAATATTTGCCGGAAGCCCTAATGCAATACCAATCGGAACCATAATCATTGTAGAGGATGACTGACTTGTTGTTATTGCCCCAACAATAAACACTGCTATGATATAAATCCATGGATGTTCATTCGTGAGAACTGACATATTATCTGTAATAAACGATGACTGATCTGCAATAAATGTATTCACCAGCCAGCAAAGACCAAATGCCAGAACAACAGCAAACATTCCTGTTTTAAATACTGGCTGATCCAGTACCTTATTGCTGTCAAGTTTTGTAATTAATACCGTTACGGCTGCTGCAACCAGCATAAAAATCTCAATTACTGTGGTAAGCGGTAATTTGCTTCCATCTGAAAGTGTTGGAACTAATGCACTTACTGCGCCAAGCAATACAATACCTACCATGGCAACCAAAAATACTGCAACAGAGATTTTTGCCTCTTTTGTTGTTTTAACTTCTGCAGCATTCTCATTTTTCACAAGAGTCTGAACCTGTCCGGATGCTACACGAGCCTGAAATTCCGGATCTTCTGCCAGTTCTTTTCCTTTCTTCATTACAGCAAGAGCACATGCGACTGTACCAATCAGTGTTGCCGGGATACAGACTACAAGCAGTGTAAAAATATTAACCGTTTTATAGTTCGTTGCTTCAGCCATAAAAGCCAGAATACCTACCGTTGCTGCTGAAATCGGACATGCCGTGATTGCCTGCTGGGAAGCTATAATGGATGCTGAAATCGGGCGTTCCGGTCGAACTCCTGTCTCAATAGAAATTTCATTAATTACCGGAAGCAAACTGTAAATAATGTGACCTGTACCACACATAAATGTAAAAATATATGCTACAACCGGTGCAAGTACCGTAATCATCCTAGGATTCCTGCGAAGAATCTTTTCTGCTATGCGAACCAGGAAATCCAATCCCCCACATGCCTGCATTGTTGCAGCTGCTACAATTACCGCAATCATAATTAAAATAACGGTAACTGGCGGATCTGCCGGTGTAACATGAAAGAAAAATGTCATAATTAACATTCCAACACCACCAGCCATTGCTAAAAATGTACCACCCTTACGTACCCCCAAAAATATAATGGCAAGTACAAGTATTAATTCTACCCAGAACATATTCATGTCCTCCCTCTCTTTTATGTCTTTTTCAGTTACATTTTGGATGTGCGCATATCCGTACAATACAAACTTTAATACAATTCTCGTACATCACTCTTGTTTGTATTGCTTTGTATCTGCTTTAATATTATATTTGTATCATACCTTTGTCAAGAACTTGTGTGTTTTTCGTCAATTATCCTATATTTTAGTTCCGATTTTTGTGCATATTTTTGTTCTCAGGCTATTTCAGTATCGTGTATGTATTATTTTGTATCTACAATACAATAAGCAGACAAAAACATAGGATACAATGTCTTTGTCTGCTTATAAATTCTTTTGCCCGAATTAAATATGTTCTGAATTAATACTCTACTTTCCACATATATCTACGTGTTGAAAGCGGATGTTCTTTCTTTTCAGCCAGTTCATGGTTATAAATAGGATATACATTATTAAACAGTGAATGGTTAAAGTAATCCACAACAGAAGCATCAATTGTAGATAATCCAAGTTCTTTTGCGTCCAGAACTTCAATCCTCTTTGCATATGTATGAAGGAATTTTAAAGCCCTTTCATCCAGTTCACGGGTAGATCCTTCTGATATCTGAATCATAAACGGACGGTTTGCATCTGTGATTTCAAACGGTCCATGGAAATATTCTCCTGTATGAATACTGCTGGAATCAAGCCACTGCATTTCCATGAAAATGCAAATACTTTCCATATATGCAGCCCCATAGCCGGCTCCGCTTCCCATCGTATAAATAACGGTATCGTCCTTGTATGTTTCAGCAAACTGTTCAGCTCTTACCTGTACATGTTTTCTTGCATTCCGGATAATTCCGGTAATCATACCAAGTCCTTCGTAGAATTTATCATAATTTTCATATCCTGCGGTCTGTTGAAGTGTTTCCACTGCTACGAGCAGCGCACACATTGTTTTTTCTCCAGCATAATCAATATCACCTTTGAGATGATCCGGACTTGCATCAAATGAATACTGGATAATATAGTCACCAAACTCCACAATTTCAGATTCTTCCAGCCATGTAAGAATAATTACTGCTGCTCCTTTTTCCTTACCAAGCTTTGCTGCTGCAATCGTTTCCGGTGTATTTCCCTTATGGCAGGACAGACAGATGATCGAATTCTCTCCAAAATCTTTTGGTGTACTGTGAACAAATTCGTTGCTGTTGATCAGCGCGGATTTAATATTTGAACACTCTTTCTCCATAAATGTTTTTGCAGGATACAAAGCTCCAAGAGACCCTCCACAACCAACAAAATACAGGCTCTTAACACCTCCTTTGTCTTTTTTGTTCTCCAAAATCTCTGCTACAATGTTTTTAATGTCTTTGCTTGTATAACTCATATTCATTTCTCCTTTTTTTATTTGTCTCGTTTGTTTCTATCCAAAATATAATACAATATAATACATTTGTCAATATAAAACAGCTTTTAAAATAAATATATACAATTCTGAAACTTTGTATTATAATATATTGTATAATACAAATCAAAACACATTACGAGGTTTTTCATGGAATTAAACAATACAATTGCCAAACCACTATACAAACAACTTGAGGATCAGTTAAAAGAAGAGATTGACACCGGAAAACGTAAAGCAGGCAGCCGTCTTCCAACAGAAAATGAGTTAAGTACAACCTACAATGTCAGCCGGGTCACTGTCCGAAAAGCTCTTGCAGGTTTATCAGAATTAGGATATCTGGACCGCAAATCCGGAAAAGGAACTTTTGTTGCCGAAAAAAGAATCCAGCGAAATATCTCAAAAGGTGTTACCGGATTTTCTGAAATGTGCCGTACAATGGGAGCAGTTCCAGGTGCGAAAACCATTAAAATTGCAATAGAAGATCCTACCGAAAAAGACATGGAACTCATGCATATTACACCCGATAAAAAGATTCTCGTATTGGAACGTATTCGTTATGCCGATGAAAAACCGGTATTGTTAGAAATCAACCGGTTTCCTGAATCCTTTTCTTTTTTATTTGGAGAAAATTTAAATGACACTTCCCTTTATGATGTGCTGCAAAACCACAATATTATTTTTGATCATTCCGACAAAACTTTAGATATTGTGTTTGCCTCCGCACAGGAAGCAAAAATTTTGGGGATTTCAAAAGGTTATCCACTTCTTCGAATCGAGAGTACAATCTATAATACTGATTGCTCACTTGTTCAAAGATGTAAGCAGTTATGTATCGGCGATAAATTTAAATTTACAATTTAAAAACTCCGGGCACATATACATTTGCGCCCAGAGTTTTATATTATTCCATGGCATACTGGATAAATTCCGGGAGAATTGCCCGATACCCTTCTTCCTTTATATGCATGCCCTCAATTGTATATTCAGCTTTGAGATTTCCGTTTTCATCCTTCAGAGGATCGTTGATATCGATGTATTTTGCATGATGTTTTTCGGCCAGTTTTTTGACAGCCGCGTTTGCTTCAGCGATCTTTTGGTTGGTGCGCACAAGAAGGCAGGGCTTCATCTCCTCGGTTGCGGCATCGTAATTGATTGGATAATATGCCATGAGATACAGCTTTACATCCGGCAGAGCAGCTTTCACCTGACACAGGATCTGATCGTAGTGATCAATCATCTGCGCGATCGGAATATCCGGATTACTCAGATCGTTGGTCCCGATATTGATAAATAATTTCGATGGTTTTAAATTCAGGATACAGGTATCGATATTTTCAAGCAGTTCATCCGTGATAAATCCACCGACTCCGCGGTTATAGATTGTCATATGGATCTGCTTTTCCCTGACCAGTTCTTCCACCGGAAACATCTCCATGAGGGAAGATCCTGCGCACACAATCTGCCCCGGCACAACCTCCTTGTTCATTTCTTCAAAACGTCTGATTTTTTCTTCCTTTGTCATCATTCTACCTCCATATATGATATTGAATATTTCATTTAATTCCACATTTCAAGAAACGCTTTCACTTCCTCTGGCATGCGTCCTTTGCGCCATGCAAGAAGAATCTCCGTCGCAAGATCCGCATGCAAAATATCACAGGACTGCATCTGATCCGACAACTTGTGCATAGAAGCCGGAAGAATGGCGATTCCAAGCCCTTTTTCCGCCAAAGTCATCGCCGTTCTGGCGTCTTCACACTCACAGTATATGTCACACAAAAGCCCCTTTTTTTCGAACGCGGACAACAGATAACTGCGGTAGCGGTGGGACAGGATCAGTTTCTGCTCTGACAGTTCCTCGAGCGTGATCCCATCTTTGTTTTTTTCTAAAACTGGGTTCCCTGCAGCCGCCATTGCAAGAAGTTTTTCCTGCATCAAAGTCCTGCTCTCACATCCTTTGAGCACAATCGGTGTCCGGAGTGTCGTGATATCGACCACGCCGTTTTCCAACTGCTCCCGCAGCGTAAATGTCGATTCCTCGTGGATATCAAAGCGAATATCCGGATGCGACGTGGAAAAACGGATCAGGTAATCGGACATCATAGAAACCGTGGACGGCGTAAATCCGATGTGGATTGTTGCCGCCTGGCTTGCCTTTATGACTTCCCGCTTGGTAATATCCGCCATGGTAAGAAGACTGCCCGCCCTGTCATACAGTGTTTTTCCTGCTTCCGTTAATGTAATCTTTTTGGTGCCGCGCAAAAAAAGCTGCACCTGAAGTTCTTCTTCGAGCATCTTTACCTGATAACTCAGCGGTGGCTGTGTCATGTGAAGAACACGCGCCGCACCGCTGATCGTACCGGCATCCACGATTGCCCGAAAGTATTCCAGTTGTTTTACATCCATAGCTTCTCTCCATACATTTTTTGTTTAGTTAATTCATAAAAGTAATATTTTTCATATATGTTAATCTATGGTATACTAAATGTCAACAGAAAGTCAAAATGAAAAAGAAAGAAATGAAATGATTGTGAAAAGAATTGATTTTGAACACGGGTCCATCCCAAGTAACATCTTAAACGCAGCGATTCCCATGCTGGTGGCGCAGCTTTTAAGCCTGCTTTACAACATCATAGACCGCATTTATATAGCAAGAATCCCGCATATCGGCACAACCGCTCTCGGCGCGGTCGGCTTATGTTTTCCGATTATTGTGATCATCACGGCTTTCAGCAACCTGTTCGGCAGCGGCGGTGCTCCGCTTTTTTCCATCCGGCGGGGGGAAAATAATTCCCGGAAAGCTTCCGAAATTATGAATACCTCCTATACGATGGTCTGCGGCGGCGCAATTGTTTTAATGGTTATTGGATTTTTGTTTGCGCGCCCGATCCTGCGTCTGTTCGGCGCTTCCGAGTCTGCTCTGGTTTATGCATACCCGTACCTGATGATCTATCTGCTCGGCACACTTCCGTCCATGATCTCCACCGGTATGAATTCGTTTATCAACGCGCAGGGATATGCCATGACCGGCATGACATCCGTTGCGATCGGTGCCGTGGCAAACTGCATTCTCGATCCGGTTTTCATCTTCGTCTTTTCGCTTGGAATCCGGGGTGCTGCAATTGCAACCGTGATTTCCCAGACACTCTCCGCTGCATTTGTCCTCTATTTTCTGAAAAAACGATCGGAGCTTAACGTACGGTTTCTGACCAGAAGCGAGCTCTCCCGGTGCATGGAAACCGCCAAAAACATCGTAAGCCTCGGAACCGCAGGATTTATCATGCAGCTTACCAACAGTTTAGTCAGCATCTGCTGCAACAATGTGCTCTCCGTGACCGGAGGCGATATCTATATCTCCGTGATGACAATCATTTCCAGCGTCCGGCAGCTCGTCGAGACGCCAATTTATGCCATGAATGAGGGTAGTTCCCCGATTTTAAGCTACAATTACGGTGCCCGCCGCCCGAAGCGTGTAAAACAGGCAATTGGTACAATGGCGGTTATGATCTTTGTGTATACCGCCGCCATGTGGTCGGTCATTATCGTTGCACCGCATTTCCTTATCGGGATTTTCAGTTCCGACAGCGAGCTGATCAAAGACGCGGTTCCTGCCTTAAAACTTTATTTTGCCGCATTTATTTTCATGGATCTGCAATACATCGGACAGACCACGTTTAAATCATTAAATAAAAAGAAGCAGGCGATTTTTTTCTCCCTGCTTCGTAAGGTATTTATTGTTGTGCCACTGACCTACCTGCTCCCATATGCACTTGGCATGGGAACAAGAGGTGTGTTTATGGCGGAACCGGTCTCAAATGTGATCGGTGGAAGCCTGTGCTTTCTCACGATGCTTGCTACGGTGCTCCCGGAATTAAATCATATGGAAAAACAAAAATAAGTTAATCTTCCATACCTGCGCGCAGCGCTGCTTCTTTTGCTTTTACGTCGGAAAGGAAATGCTCTTTTGCAAAGCCCATATCCTGCACCAGCTCCATGGTCCCGAGATATGTGCCTGTGGCATCCCGTACCGCCATATAGGTAACCAGCATGGTTTTTCCGTTTTTCTCCATCCAGATCGGCACTTTGTCGAGCGTCCCCTTCCGGAATTCCCCGATGATGTGCCGCACCTGCTGCTCCACTTTCGGGGGATGGCAGGAAAATACCTCGCGGTCGATCGCCATGCCCGGACGCTTGAAATCCTTTGGCCCTTCATTGAAAAAGCGGTTGATATTGTCCTCATCGACAAATGTGATCTCCATCGGAATCGTGTTGAGCATTGCGGTAAGCTGCGCAACGGTCAGGTGCCCGCCCGGCATGATGATTTCATCTGTTTTCTTTCCCATAATTTTCTTAGAAACGAAGGCTTCTGATTTTTCCTTTAAAAACTTCTCTGCCGCCTCCCAGGTCGCATTTTCCACACCAAAGCAGACCGGATAATCTTTCGAATCGCGGTAAATTCCAAACCACTCTTCCTCCGTGAAATTCAGGGCACAGTTCGGGAAGAAAATATTGGCTTCCTTGTAGATCATATCCTCCACGCGCTGCAACACAATACGAAAACGTTCCAGCCAGTGATCTTCCGTCTTTTGAACCGGCAGCTGCTTTGCCAGTGCCGCCAGTTCATCCCTGATCTCATCATCGGTTGTCCACATCACATCCGACGGGCCGCTGATCCCGTATTTTACTTTCAGATGCGGATACAGAAGATCCCCTTTCTTTGCATAATGGATCGCAACTTCCCGCAGCTTTCCAAACCGCTCCGGTGAAAGGGTATTGGTTTCCTCTATTTCGTTCCTGCATTCCCGGATGACGTTTTCCAACACTTCATTTTCGCGGGTAAACGTCTGCAGCGGATGTCCGGTGATTCCGGTTAAAGCCGCGGTAGCCGCCAGCTTTTTCTCTTTTACCGATGCCGCAACCGCTTTTTCCGCGTTGGCTATTTTTTCCTCACTCGTTGCGCCGCGGAACAGTGCCGCATGGACATCACACAATTTCTGCACGGTCTCAAGTGGTGTGCCGCCCTGCAGAAGTTCCTGCTCCGCCTGCATAATCTCTGCCGGATCAACCTCTTTAAATTCTTTTGCGAAATCCGCCCTTACTTTTTCCAATTCTTCCCCGGCGCTCAGCCGCTCGAGATATGTTTTGATCTGTTCTACCCGTGTGTTGTGTTCCATGATTTTATCCTTTCCCATTTATATAGACTCTCTTACAAACAGTTTTTTCATTCTTCAGTTACAATATACACAAAAATGGGAAAAGAATATGTTGTTGCAACCACATTTTATATTTTATTTGTCGTACTGTACAGTTTTCGCAAAGTTTGCTTGACATTTTATGCAAAGTATACTATTCTGTTTTTGCAAAGCAAGCTATGCAAAAAGATAGTGTCAGCCCATTTGTGAAAGAAATTTTGCATGGGCTGATGTTCAACAAAAGGGGATCACCAATGAAAAACCGTATCAAAGAATTGCGCAAAGCCAATAAACTATCGCAAAGCGAACTGGCAGATATCGTGGGAACTACCCGCCAGACAATCACCTCTATTGAAGTAGGTAAATATACCGCTTCTTTAGGACTCGCCTATAAAATCGCACATCACTTTAACTTAACGATTGAAGAAGTTTTTGACTTCAGTGAAATTGAGAATGAGGAGTAATTTACTATGGAAAAGAAAATGGAAAAAATGAAAAAGGAAATCAAAACACAGAACCGTTTCTATCTGATTATCGCAGCGCTTTTTCTAATTGCACAGTGTACCAACACCTCCGGTGTACTGACCTCTGCCTACACAAATCCGCACTCTGCAGAATTTGTGCATGGGTTTGTACTTGGTCTGGTTATCGTCGTGGAAATTTTTGTAATACTGCAGTTTTGTAAAAACAGCAAAGCGCTCAAAGATGAAGCGCTGTTAAAACGTCTGTACAACGAACGCCATGATGAACGCGCACAGCAGATTGAGGCTCTCGCCAGCCAGAAAAGTGTACAGATTGCACTTATACTCGCTGTCGCTGCCGGATTTATTGTCTGCTATTTTAGCCTGGAAGCCTTTCTTGGTATGCTTGGTGTCGTTATACTGACAGGTGTCGTAAGAAAATGCTGTAAAATTTATTATACGCGTACTTACACATTGCAATAACTTTGACAGTGCTGCACACCATTGTAATACAACCATCAAATATCAGGAGGAGAGTATACATGAACGTTGTTATTGCCATCGATTCTTTTAAAGGAAGCATGACTTCCCTTGAGGCCGGGGAGAGTGCCTCTGCCGGAATCCGGCGCATATATCCGGATGCAGATATCACCATCCGCCCACTTGCAGACGGTGGCGAAGGCACGGTGGAAGCTTTGACGCTTGGCTGTGGCGGCACACGCACACAGGTATGCGTAACCGGGCCTCTTGAAAAACCGGTGCTTTGCAGTTACGGCATTCTGGATGCTGGCAAAACTGCAGTCATCGAAATGTCCGGAGCTGCCGGAATTACACTCCTTTCCGAAACCGAACGGAATCCTTTGTATACAACAACCTACGGGGTTGGGGAAGTCATCAGAGACGCCATTTCCAGAGGCTGCAGACATTTTATTATAGGAATCGGCGGAAGTGCCACAAACGATGGAGGAATCGGTATGCTGCAGGCACTGGGATTTGACCTGCTGGATCAGGAAGGGGTTCCGGTACGTCATGGTGCTCTGGGCTTAAAGGATCTGGCTGTAATTTCAGACTCCCATGCGCTGCCGGAACTGAAAGAATGTACGTTTCGGATTGCCTGTGATGTGACAAATCCGCTCTGCGGTTCGCAGGGATGCAGCGCCGTTTTCGGTCCTCAAAAAGGCGCAGATCCTGCCATGATCCAGCAGATGGATCAGTGGCTTTCCTCCTATGCCGCACTCGCCGGAAAAAGCTTTCCGAAAACGAATCCCGCGCATGCAGGAGCCGGGGCTGCCGGCGGTCTTGGGTTTGCTTTTCTCACCTTTTTCCATGCCACTCTGGAATCCGGTGTAAACATCATTCTGGAAGAAACACATCTTTCCGACTATATAAAAAATGCAGATATTGTCATCACCGGAGAAGGCTGTCTGGATGGTCAGACCGTCATGGGGAAAGCGCCTGTCGGCGTTGCAAAGATTGCCAGAGAATTTCAAAAACCTGTGCTTGCATTTTCCGGCTGCGTGACAAAGGATGCAAAAGCCTGTCATGCAGCAGGAATTGATGCCTTTTTTCCGATTGTGCGGGGCGTTATTTCGCTTGAAGATGCCATGCAGACCGACCATGCAAAACAGAATATGACCGATACGGTGGAACAGGTATTTCGCATGCTTCGAACGTTTCAGAATATAAAATAATGAAGCAGATTGGTAAATCCCTGTTCGGTTGCATATTTCTCCAGCATTTTCTTCTGGTTTATGATACTGTTGCTGTCACCACTTTGCTCATCATCACGGACCTTTGCGGAATTTTCGTTACTGTTCAGAGGTAAACTTGTAACAAAAGAACCGATGGTATAGACTAATCGTAGTCAAAACCATCGGTTTTCTTATGCAAATATTTCTGCAATCTCGCGGAACAGATTGGCCTGCTCTTTTCTGCGCATCAAAACCAGCATGCTCATGCATTTACAGAGATGGTCGATGCTTGACGGACTCCGGAATGACACAGCCTGCGCCTGTTTTCTTTTATATTTTCTCAGCAGCCGTTCGGCTTCGTTATTCGTGGCAGGTACATTCTTATTATGGAGGAAAAGAAGATGATCTTTCTTATACTTTTTCATCCTTTTGTACAGGTTGTATCCATCACGGTAGTATTTCCCATGCGGCTCATAGTCGTATTCATCCCCGGCTATGGACAGGATTGTTTTATAACGTTCTTCAAATTCGGAAACGGTCTGCGGATCTGGCTCTTCTGATTCAGATAAACCATTCCGGTAATGGATCATTTCCTGTATCAGGGAATGCATCTGCCTGTTCCAGGAACGGTCTTTTTCGTTGTCCATGCTGTCTTTCAGATAACGCAGTACATGTGCAAGGCATTCCTGGTGGCCGGTTCCATACTTATAAAAGGTTACATCATGATCGTGGACCAGTGTCCCCTGATAGTCTTCAACGACCGTGCCCTTTATTCCATCGTGTCCCTTTTTGCCCCTGGCAAAATAGAGCACACCGCCATCCGGAACCGCACATACAAATACATACGAACTTTCCCCGTTTACACGGGCATTGGTACAGTCTGTATGCATGACAGGGGAAAGCAGCATGTCACGGAAAAGCTCTTTGCGCTGGGATTCTGTTTTTTCTGCAAATGACTGGCAGAGATTATTGATCATGCCTTTTGATATGTTTATTTTTCCATCTGTCAGATCAGACAAAAACCTGCGGCTTTTATCAATTGATGTACAGCAGCCATTATTCAGCAGAAACAGGAAAGCACGTAAATTTCCTCCATAGTTAACGTCATCAATGACTCCCTGTGGAAATGGTGCATGGATCCGTTCACCTGTTTTGGAATTATAGTGCACATCGGCATGATACCCGGTCACATGCACTTCTACGCTGATGTCGATTTTCTGCTTTGTAATGGTTTTCGATGTTTTCTTAAAGTCAGGGTCATGGAGTACTTCTTCGGGTGCAGGAAGATAGATTTCCCTTGTCGGGGTGAGTTTCTTTCTGCAGTGCCCCCTGTGTCCTGGCTGTCCACCGGGTTTCCTTCCTGTCTTTTCGCGGCTGTTGGATATTTTTTTGCGGGCGATAGATTTTGAAGACGGGATGGATGAGTTTTCATAGTTCCGGTTAATCTGTGCCGTCAGTTTCTGTACTTTTTGTTTTTCATCATCAAGCTCTGTCTTTACTTTGTAAAGTTCCCGTCTCTGGAAAGTTACTTTTTCAAGGGCAGTGTCGCGCTGTCTTTCTGCACGGATGGCCCTTTTTTCCATCATATCCGCCTTTTTTACTGCTTCGGCGACCATACGGTCGCATTCTTTTTGCAGCTGTTCAAAAATCTCAAACCATTGATTCCAAATCGTAATGGCATGGCTGTGTTCTTTTGCTACAGCTGCTTCCAGTTTTGCAATTCTGCGTTCCAGGGCACGCACCTGTGTAAGGTGCTGTTTTTCCATTCGGATATATTTTTCTCCCGATTGAAAGGCTGCAAGTTCTTCCTGTGCTTCTTTCAGCCTGTATTGAAGTACTGTAATGGTTTCAAAAGAATTTCCCATCCCCATGCCGCGTCCTTTCCTTAAATGTTTGTCAGATCATCAATGATTTTTTCTAATTCTGCATTATGTTCCTCAAGGGATTTGATCAATGAGGACTGGGTTTCAATGACCCTGTGCTGCAGTCCGTTTGTATGCTCAAGACTGCCTATAAGTTCTTCATATGCTTTGAGTTTGCTTTTATCATCTGCGTTCATTTGTGCCTCCTTAAGTATAGGATAAGTACAGCAAAAACAGGGACGAATGGGAAATCGGACGAATTCCGGGACTGGCAGAATGACGGTGGATAACCGGAAGAAAAATGAAAGAAGCAGGACTGGAAATCCGTATTCCAGCCATGTAAAAGCAGGAAAATATGCAGGTACTGTTTATAATTTCAAAAGAAAAAGCAGGATTCGGAAGTCGTTAACGAAACTTTCCATCCTGCTTGAGTTTATCCACAAATATATTTTTTTAAATTTCGTCAGTTTTTACAATGGTCTGAACAGTAACGCTATGGGCAGGCTCTCATATACTTCATCAGCATAAATATATACATCACACCTTCCTCTGTGATAGAATGTAAAAAACGGAGGAAAATACTATGTCAAAACGTTCAGATGAAATCAGAAACAAGTACATACAGAATCCACCTGAAGGCATGACTGCTGATGACATCCGCCACATGAGTGAGGATGATTTGCTTGATATGGATTACTTCTTAAATGAAGACGATGAGTTTGGTGAAGACTTTCCTGGAGCTGAAGGCTTCTATATCTTCTAAAACCTATCGTTTACTTGTCGTGCCCGCTAAATTGCGGGCCCTTTTCATATCTAGCTATCCCAAAGTTAGAACTTTCCTATAAATTAAAAAAGACGAAAAATAAACGATACAGATTTCTCTGTATCGTCCATTTTTCTTTTTTGATTAAATCAATGTAAAATCAAGCCGAGGCAGACTCCTGTCAAAATGATTTTTGCAGTTCTTTTCAAATCAGGTATCTCCTTCCTGCTATCTTTATACCAGATGGTACATGTAAACCGTTTATTCACTCAACGACATCCGATACAGGAATGCGGCTATTTCCGCTCTTGTACAGGCAGCATCCGGATTGAATCGTCCTTTGCTATTCGCTTGTGCGATACCCTTCTCTTTGGCCCACGCCACTGCCTGTGCGTAGTATTCATCAGAAGAAACATCTTTAAAAGCTGTCTCTTGCTCTGCTGCCGGTTTTCCTTGCGCACGCCATAGCATTGTGATCGCCTCGGCTCTCGTTATCGCAGCATTTGGTCTGCTGCCATCCGAAATTCCCTGGTTTTTAGCCCATGCACGTGCTTTGCTGTACCACTTCTTTCCACCTGTCAGATCTACGTCTTCCCATCGTGCGAGAATCGTCCATAGCCGTGCCCGGGTAATTTTTGCTTCCGGTGCAAAAGCCGTACTGCTCTTTCCATTCATCAGCCCGCGTGCACTTACAAAATCAATGGAATCCTTCGCCCAATGTTTTTTTGTATCCTTAAAGTTTTTCGCCTTATCTACGAGCTTCACTGTAGTGTCTTCGTCCACGATCAGCTGAACTCCATCTTTTGCAGCCACTGATTTCTTCACAATTTTCTCAGTGCCATCGGCATTGACAAGCACTGCGACTGTACCTACGGTCATATTTTTTACCGGAATCTTCACTTTCGTTTTCCCTGCACCCTCCGGTAGATTGATGGTCACAGTGGATGCAGCTTTTATATTTTTACCTGCCTTTACTTCAACCGGAAGTTTAACTGCTTCACCTGATTTTTCAGCATTTGCGATCGCCTTTTCACTAAGCTGCACTTCTGCTGTGATCATTCCTTTTTTACCGTTCACTATGGCAACAGTCGTTCCATCCGAATCCTTGATGTCCGGCGTAGTTGTTGCAGATGCATTTCCGTTAGCTGCGCCGCCTCCCGCGGTGGCACCTCCTGCTGCTGCACCGCCTCCTGACGAGGATCCGCCCCCTGCTGAAGATCCGCCTCCTGCTGAAGATCCGCCTCCTGCCGTGGAACCGCCTCCTGACGATGATCCACCTCCTGACGTTGTTCCTCCGCTGACATCCGCTTTTTTCGTTACGGTTACGGTAACACGATTACTGTCGGCCGCAAGATATTTCTCATTATCACCGGAATAATGAGCAGTAAATGTATAAGTACCAGCTTGATCGAGCCGGATCGTCTGAGCCTCCCCTGTGCCGGATATCGGCAGCGAAGGATCTGCCGTGTAAGTTACTCCGCTTAAATCCACACCAAATCCTGAGGTTTCGCTGACACTTAACATGACCTGTTCTCCTTCGGTCACTGTATCCGGGCTTGTCGCCAGCAGAATGACCGGAGCTTTCTTAACATTCGGTGACGGTGCGATATATTCACTCCATCTTGCATACAACACCGTATTGCTGCTATATACTCTTGTCAAATCAACTTTCTCACCACCTGTCGTATACCATCCGTCAAACACATATCCTTCACGGGCCGGTGCCGGAAGATCACCGAGTTTTCCATTGATTCCGGTCGTTTTTGTTGTATTTTCTCTTCCGTCATTATAACAAAAAGTAACTGTATAACTCTTTGCAGGCTCCGGTGCCGGCAAGATATCCTGACCTTTGTTTGGAAGCGTTCCTTCGTAAGCAAGAACAGTTCCCTGCTCATCCCTCACTGCATATCCGACCGTGTCACCGGTTCGCAGATCTGCATTGGACGGGATGGTATATAAGAGGGAACAATTTTTCAAACCGGAATTAAAATCGCTTCCATGATATTCCAACGTTCCCTTCGGGCGGAAATTGCCCTTTTCCGTCCAAAGCGGAATCTTGAACGTTTCTGACGCTGCTACAGGCTGACCATCAGCAGTAGCAATGGTTCCGTCAGCATGGTTTACCCATACCTGTAATGTCACCTGACTGAGCTTTGTATCGGAAAGGTTCTGCACGATTGTACGCAGCTCAATCTTCTGCCCCTTCATCTCTGTCGGTTGGAAAGTAATTTTATCTGCCCCTGTCAAAAGGCGTGTCTTTTTGTCTGCGTCAAATTTTGTATAACCCCAACCGGTTGCATCACTAAAATCTGAAAGCTTCGTATATGCATCTGTGCGCTTTGTCACTTCCGGTTCTGCCACATACAGATCCGGACCCTCTGTGACCAGCTGGCGCATCCGCTTATTTCCCTGCAGCTTACATACCTCGCAGAAACCATTCCAGGTCTGGCGCATCATACATTCACGGCTGGAATTATAAATCTTATCCGTATCATAATCTGTATGAGGAACACTGTATGTCTTCCGGAAGCCAAGCAGCTGTCTCCATTTTACCTGTTCAGGATCACTGATCCCCGTTCTGTTTAGCGAAGTTTTTTCAGACGCTTCTCCCATAAAAGATCCGCTGTTGTACTCGTCTCCAAGCCATAACAGACCATGACCAAGCTCATGCGTAAGCGTTTCGACTGCACGCTGGCTGTATGCAGGGCTGACAATATAATGGAATCCGTAATCAAGATCGTTGAATGCCCCGCCAAAATCATTTGCAGAATTGACCAGAAGTACGAACTGGCTGATGTAGTCATGTACATATTTATACTTTTCAAAATCCCAATCTACATTCGGATCTGCCTGCTGCGGAATATGGGCATCATGCACTTTCTCGATAAACGCCGGTCCGATACACCGTTCAAAAATATGGTTCTTCCACTGACTTCCATTCACGGATATATTCTTTCCCCATACATCGAAAAATGTACTGTCATATCCATCAATGGCACTGTACGTTTTATCCGATGCCGTACATAATGCATATACATTGAAGCGATCCTTGTACGTCTTATATGGCTCATACTGCATCGCGCCTTCCCATAACCGTTTGGCAGCTGCAACAAATTTTTGCTGCTCGCCTTTTGTGTAACCTTCACCGCAGATGACGACAACCATATTCTCATTATCGCTGCGCGTCTTCTGGATGACCTGGATAGGTATCGTGGCAGATTCGTATTTCTTGCTCTTGGAATAATTCGGTCCAAGATATAACTGTATACTCTTGTCAAGCGAAACATCCCACTCCTGCCCCGGTGTTGGTCCATCTCCGGAAACTGTAAAGTTCTCCTCCGGTTTATTTACGGCTGCACCGCGGTAAGGGGAATCAGCTGTACCGTCTCCACCAGTCACCTGATAATATTGCGTATCAAGATAAAACGCCGGACGGACACCATAAAAGCCTAAATACGGAGCGTTTCTGTCTATTCTTCCATCCGTCTCCACATAGCGCATATCGTGGTTGCAATCCGTCACCGGAGTCCGCAGCCAGTAAGGCCACCTCACGCCACCCTTATAAGCAATATGATAACTGTCTCCAAGCTGGCTGTTATTTTGATAGACTTTGTTTATCTGCTTTACATCCATTAAGAATACTTTATCCGTAACGTTCTCATAATAGGCCTGATCAAATCCGTTAGCGGCTGCTTCTATATTTGTGTCATAAGGCAGATCTGCCCCCTGGCCTTCGATCATTCCCGCATTATATTCCGGATGGGATACGATCGAACGCTGGGTTACCGTTTTAATCGCTGCGATCTCGTCCTCCTTAAAGCCGTTTAAAAAGCCTGCTGCCTGGTCATATGGATTCTCTCCTACAAAGCCACTCTTTGGAGGGTTTCCGCAAAGCCATTCTACCTTCCCGGCTTCCGCCTTGGAATTCAGCCAGGAACGCATATTGCTGTCACGCCATTGATTTGAGCCATATGTCCCACGCTTTAGGTTACGGCTGTGCGAACGCGTAGCGCTGTTTTCACTTGTTTTGGCATCATAAGCCATCGTTGCCAGCACCTGATCGGAGAGCATGAGCGGTCCCATCTCATCAACATCGACGCAGCGCCATAAGATTGGCTGCCCGTTATAGTTTCCCAGCCTGATATAGTCTCCGATGCTAATATTGCTTGTGCCAACACTGCTCGTCTCCTCTGCAGCTGCCTGTGTACTTGAAAATGGCAGCACCGACAATACCATACAAATACATAAAACAAGTGCTGTAAGCTGTTTTTTCATAAGTAGTATCCTCCCTTTCATCTGTTATGTATTCCCGTAAATAAATTTCCGCCGACTCTATAAAGCATTCTCTACCTTATCCCATGTGTGGGTCAGTTCAAATTGTGCCTGTGTCAAGTAAAAATAAGTCTATTTCACGGCAGCCTTCGCACCCTGATCCTGCACCGGATCATCCCAGGTCACATCAATATAGCGGTAGCTGCTTCCGTCTTTCACATAATTCCACGCATGTGATCCGCCACCGGCTTCACCCGGAACGGCGATCGAACAGATGCCGGCTTTTGCGGCAAGCAGGTTAAAAACACCTGCATAGCCCTGACATACCGCCTTTTTCTCAATCAGACAACCATATGCGGTATAGGCATCATCATATCCGTATCTGCGCGCGTTCTCATCGTAGACACAGTTTTTCACGAGATAATTGTGGATCGCACGCAGCTTCTGTTTGCGCGTCATTCCGTCCCTGATAATCCGGGGAATAATCGCGTTCGCCTTTGCATTCGCCTGTTTTATTTTACCCGTGATCTGCGCCGCACTCAGGTCATTACCTGCCCGGTAATCAAATGTTCCATCGGTACTCTTCCAGATGACCAGACTATAATTGTACTCCGGATGATGCTGCAATGCGAGTACAAATGTCTCGTAATACACCGCTCCGTCCGCACAATAGCTAGTGCTGTAATCACGCTTTTTCATCGCCTTAAGCACATGCTTATAGGCATCTTTTTCGGACTTGACGACTGTGATCTTTTTCGTAAACCGAAAAGATATGTCAAAGTTCCCTTTTCATTATACAGGAAGTCTCCTATAATGTCAAGCCCTAAATCACTGATTTTTCAGGCTTTTCTTTAAATATTTACCTCATAAAACAGAGCCACAAGTGTATGACAGTCATTGTATCTTGTACTGAATAGTTAGAAGAGGGTGCAGTTTATAAAGCGTCCCTTTGTTTTGCTTTATAAAGGCTATAAATCCTCTGTTAACTATGATGGTGAACCTTCCGTGTCTAATGGTATCGTGTACCAACTTCCTTCGTCCCACCTGCTCATACACCGAGTGCCCGCTAAGCTTTCTAACAGGGTCATTGCCCTACGGAGTGAACTACTGCAGGCTACAGCTCTTGTTTATATTTTGATTTTACTGACCTGCCCTTTCCGCAGGGTACGGATATTCCGTGGACGCTTCCCTTGTTTCGTTACCTGCTGGTCATTGTGCTGATGCAGTGCTTGTTGCACTCCATCGTTATCGGGTTTCTTTCCAGAACCCTGCCCGATTTCGGAATCATCCGCAACCCGGCAAGGCTCTGGAATAAATAATGCTGTCGATTGTCTTATGCTGCAATCGCTTCCTTCTTTTCCGGCCGCCTGATGTCCATCAGCATCTTCTTCGGATCATAGACCGTTCCCTTCTTCAGAATCGTATAAACGATTCTCAAAAGCTTGCAGGCTATCACAATCAGTGACTGCATCTTTTTCAGCGGATTGTCAGGGCGTGTCGTGTAGTACACATGGAGTTCTTTAACTTCCTCCGCATGAGCCACTGCTGACTTTGCCGCCTGGAATAACCAGTATCTGAGTCGTTTGCGTCCTCTGTGACTGATTTTGGTCTCTCCCTTATGCTTTCCTGAGCTACATGCTACAAGACCTAATCCGCTTAATTTTTGTATTTCCTTAACACCATCAAATCTCGAAATGTCTCCCATCTCTGCAAGAATTCCGGAAAGAATATTTATTGTGTCAGGCACCATTGTTTTCAAACTGCATAACATCATCCGGCGGATTCAGAGCATACAAAAGTCCATACGGCGAGCTGTATTCCCATTTCACTGGGATACTGACAAGCGCCGGGTGGACATCCTGCCAACATTCCAGTATTAAGAGAACATTCCCGGTTTCTATACAGCGGTTAAATACAGACATATCATAATATTTATTGTGTCAGGCACCATTGTTTTTTCATTCTCGGCATTGGAAGAACTTCTGCATATCTTCTGGTGAAAGAAGAACATTTCAGTTCCATTCCTCTGCCAGCAGGAAGTCACGAATATTGCGGTGTTTGATTCCATCTCGGCTCATATCCAGTTCGTCCATCGTTACAACGTATTTCGGGAAATTGTCACGAACACCGGCAAACGCCCCAAACTCACGCTGGATGGTTTCCTCCGAGGCAAGTAGATAGGAAACCTGAACATACAGCTTTTTCCCATGATCTTCACATACGAAGTCAATCTCCTTGTCAGAGACTTTCCCAACAGTCACAGAATAACCACGGCGCAGCAGCTCCATGTAGACAACATTTTCAAGGACAAGGTTAATGTCCTTCATGTTGCCACCGTACACGGCTTCCCGGACACCATGATCTGCAACATAGTATTTCTCGTTGACGGTCAGGATTTTCTTTCCCTGGAGGTCTTGGCGCTTCACCTGATAAAACAGGAATGCGTCCGTGCAGGCTTTGATGTAGTTCAGTACCGTTTCTGGTGAAACGGAGCGCCCTTCACTTTTCAGATACTTGGAAATGGCTGTGGAAGAAAAGGTAGTGCCGATGTTGGAAGTTATATAAGCAATAATTCTCTCCAGCATATCCACATCACGGATATTGTTTCGCTTGATAATATCTTTCAGCTCTACGGAGTTGAACAAGTCCCGCAAATACTGACGACTGGCGGCATCGTCGTAGCGAAGGTTGCTCAAATAGGGCATTCCTCCCAGCGTCAGATATTTTGTAAAGCATTGTCTTTCGTCTGCACCTTCGTAAACGGTGTGATACAGCTCCATAAACTCTCTGAATGAAAACGGGTAAATCACGAACTCCACATACCGTCCGGCAAGATAAGTGGCAAGCTCACCGGAAAGCAGCTTGGCGTTGGAACCGGTAATGTATATATCACAATCCAGCTCCACCCGGAAAGAGTTGATACATTTTTCCCAATCAGCCACCTCTTGGATTTCGTCGAAGAACAGATAAACCTTGCCGCTGATTTCTTTTGTTCTGCGAAGGATTTCATCATGCAATGCAACAGCCGTACAAAGGTGTGCATTGCTCATGTTCTCAAAATTCAGGGAAATAAACTGTTCTGGTTGGACCCCGTTTTGGGCAAGTTCCTCTTGGATCAGGTTCAGCATGACAGATTTTCCACTACGGCGAATCCCTGTCAGAACCTTTATCAGCTCATTTCCGATAAAAGGACGGATACGGCTCATATAAATTTCTCGTTTAATCATGTAGACCAGCCTCCCTTCTGAAACTGTCTATATGGTACCACGGCTATAACTGATTTTCAATACCGCAAATCCAGTTTTATCAGATATAATTGATAAAATACGAATTTCGACACAATCAGACAGTTATACCGAACGAAGTTGGGCTATGCGTTTTTATTGTGTCAGGCAGCATTGTTTATGATTAAAGTATAGCTCTTTGTCTCATTTTATCTACCATCCAGACCTTGCAAACCTGTAAACCGGAGTTGTCAAATATGTGTTTCCATTGAATACCGCATAAATCAGGATATTCTATCTTATTTTTGAGACGAAGCGATGACCTGCCTGAGCTGCTCTAAATCCTGTTCATCCGGATGTGAAACTGCCCTGTCAAAATTTTCTATCATAGCATCAATATTCGGAACTGGCAGTGGACTATTCTTCATTTTCATATAACGCTCTCTCACGGAATTTGGCATTTTCCCCTGACACATATAACTGCCACGCAAAATGTTACTGCGATCAAGATTTTTTTCTACCTTTTTCAGAATCTTATCAAAGTATTCCGTATCACCTCCGAATCCGGCTGTGCCGAACAAAAATACTTCCTTGTCTTTGATTTTTTTCAAAAAAGTTCCTATCTCAGCGTTACAATGTCCCTTATCCGTCCAAAATCCAACATAATAACAATCTGCATCCAAAGGAGCTGTCTCCGGAGAACCAAAATATTTTATTGTTTCTTCCGGAAGGACATTACGGATCTCATCAGCTAATTGCTTTGTATTACCTGTTTTACTGCTGAATACAACTGCATTTTTCATATTTTTAATTTCATGCAAACATTCTTTTTCCATCTTTTGCCTCCATAAAATCCAGCTTACAAATTCCTTTTGATTTGCATAGGCACAGTATAGCATAATTACCGTGCCTATGCGATAACTTTACTGCTTCTTTCGATATGAACTCATTTTTTCCATCGGCACCTCCGGATAGAAGTAAGAATTGTTGCTTTCGGAACACCTGCCGCAAGTGGTTTCTTCACTTCCTCTTTCTGCTCCAGTGTATATGACCAGTGAAGCATTCGGTTCGTGATAGAATTGACCATAGTGGTCAATATAAAACTCACAGGCTTCAATCAGGAACTGATTCTTCGACTTATATATCTTTGGATTAAGTCCCTTTATGACCTCATTGATTTTGGCATGTTGTTTATTGTGTCAGGCACCATTGTTTTTTCAAATCATTCGATATAACAAAACGACCTCTCAAAAACAGTCGACTTTTAAATTAACTGTTCTTTGAGAGATCGTTACATCAGATTCTTATAGCAATCCAGCAAATAATCTCATAAATAATTGTCCCAGTCG